>Ga0310695_10000492_pt1 | contig 103270 bp, 86 predicted proteins | sample RumenRJG_04DNA_FD_203882 | JGI IMG/M metagenome (GOLD analysis project Ga0310695, IMG submission 203882) | Bovine rumen microbial communities from Lethbridge, Alberta, Canada - RJG_04 (v2) (version 2) | ecosystem: Host-associated > Mammals > Digestive system > Stomach > Rumen | place: Canada...
CTCAATCCTGTCACATTGATACCAGCGATAGGTTTGATAGAGAACTTTCCTTGTGGATTCTGTGCTTTCATCGCAATAGTGCAGCAAACCAATGCTGCCAATAAACATAACTTTTTCATTGTATTATTCTTATTATTTAATAACATAAAATGTTTTCACTAGAAAGTGGATCATTGAGTCCCCAGCTTTCCAAAAAAACTGTCCAGGTGATTTCTTATCGCATTAACATAAATTCTATTCCCAAATCATAATGATTTCTCTTAATGGCTTTATACAAATCTTCGCATACAATAACATCATTAATTGCTGGCTGAGAGTTAAAAATAATTAGATTTTTTGTCTTATTATTGTCTAATCGCACCCTCAGAATAACATCTGTATCCTTTGCATAAATAGTTTTTGCTTTGTCAATGACATCAAAAATCTTCCTAAAATGTAAAATATAATAAATACGATCTCCATATTCCTTGCTAATCACCTTTACAGGAAGATACTCAATCTCATTATTATCGCCAGTAAAAGATTCTATTAATTTTTTAAATTCTTCACTAATAATATTAGCACCTCCTGTGCATGCATGAAAATGACAATATACGCCATCTCTCAATTCTAACACAAGTGATTGCCAGTTTTTTACTTCTTGCCCATCTCTTGCAATAGGGTATGGTACACTTGAAGGAGCATACAATACCCCTCCGAGTGTGTCATTGCCATCAATGATTAACTTATAATATTTCATCGTTATGATATAAAATGTTTACGGGAAATTTGGGGACTCAATGATCCACTTCTCCAAAGGATAGGTGAGCTCCTTTTGTATATTTGGAAACAAGTTTTTTTCATGTTATATTAATTAATACTGTGCAAAGGTATTTCTTTTATTTCGTTCTACAAAATATTTGGACAGGAAAGTGGATCATTCAGAGTCCCCAGCTTTCACTGATCAAAGATACACCATCTCGACATAAAAAATAAATGAATTTATTTTGTTTTGTTCTCGACTTTTCGTAACTTTGCCCTTGTAAACATCAAGTTCTGCCTATGAGTACACAGATGATGACAGAGAAGATAGCCGAATATTTCAAGACCCAACCCGTCCTGAAAGCATGGCTGTTTGGCTCCTTTGCCCGTGGCGAGGAACGTGCAGATTCTGATATTGACATACTCGTTATCCTAGATCACAGTAAGCCGATTGGATTGAAATTCTTTGGTATGTATGAAGATCTAAAAGAACTATTAGGACGTAATGTGGACTTGGTTGTTGACCGCTCATTAGCCTCTTTCGCTCGTAAGAGTGTAGATAATGATAAAATTTTGATTTATGAGAGAGCCTCTTAAAGATCGCGAACGACTACAGCATATTCTTGCCGCTATTGAGCGTGTAAATCGTTATGTCAAAGGAAAATCTTTTGATGATTTGCTAAAAGATGACATGATGTATTATGCCGTTGTTAAAAACATTGAGATGATGGGAGAAGCAGCCAATATGCTGACCACAGAGTTTCAGGAATCCCATCCAGAAACACCATGGAAAATGGTTAAAGGAATGCGTAATTACATTGTTCATGAATATTTTCAAATAGACAGTGTGGTTGTATGGGATGTTGTGACAAAAGATCTTTCAGCACTTCAAAATCAGATAGAGAAGTATCTTACCGACACCGATTGGGAGCAATGGGAGAAAGACGGTAATTCCGAACCTCAATAAAACGATGATAGCTTTACCCCATTGACAAACAATACGACTGTCAGAATTTTCATTCCGCCAGTCGTATTTTCCAATAGTATTATCTTATTTGAGAATAAGATATGCTTATTGTGAGTTATCTTTTGCTTATCGGGAAAATTTTGACACACCTCTTTCTGCTTTAAGACTTATCTTCCCTCAGTCATAGCTTACATCGAGAATACTTTCTTTCCCTCGAAATAGGTGGCAGCAGGCTTGGTGGCATGAATCTGGTTGACCGGACAGGTCAGCACGTCCTGGTTCAGGAGAAGGAAGTCGGCATACTTGCCGGTGCTGATGCTGCCTCGCTCATCCTCGACGAACATCTGCTTGGCGCAGTTGATGGTTAAGGCGGTAAGGACCTCCTCGCGGCTGACGAGTTCTTCAGTCCACAAGGGTGTGCCGTTCTCCGACCAGAGTACACCAGTCACTGCTATCTCCATGATGCCGAACGGGTCGTCAGGACTGCCGCTCAGAGCAGGATAGTCGGAGTGGATGGTTGCTGGAATACCATAGTCGAAGTACGACTTGAAAGGATAAGCCTTGTCCTCATACCCGACAGGGGTCATGCCATGCTCCCGAATATACTCAACCGCTCCTGCGGGGAAATGATGCCATGTCACACCAGAAGTGACATAGATGTTATGCTGTGCCATTCGCAGATAATCCTCCGTATTGACGTTGCGAACGTGAACGAGTGTGTTGCGCATCTCGTCCTGCCCACCGTTGACGAATGCGTTGACCACCTGACTGACACCCTTGTTTCCCATCACATGTATGTGGATTACCAGACCGTTGGCATTAGCCTTGCGTGTCAGCTCCGTCACTTCCTCTTCCGTCCAATTGGCAATGCCTTGGTGACCGTCGGGATAGAGCGGGTCCACGATGCCAGTACCTGCCTCCACACCACCGTCGAAAAGCAGTTTAATCCATCTCGGTATGACGCGTGTGGTTTCAAACTTTTTGGCATCAATGGCTCTTGCCAAAGCCTCGTCCATGTCCATCCAGCTCTCAATCTCGTAGGGCAGACCCAACACGAAGTGCAGCTTGCCAGCCTTGTCAAGTTCCTGGGCTGCCTGATAGTAATTGGTGTTGACGAAATAGTTACCCCAACCCTCACAGTACATCGTATATCCCACAGAATGCATGTACTGCTCGATTTCAGCCAGGTTGGCAGTAGCCTTGCCAAGGGTATACAGGTTATCGTTGTCGAGGAATGAGCGCACGTAAGTCTGTGCCTGCTCTTTCAGCAAACCAGTAGGCATTCCGTCAGCATCTGTCACTATCTCACCGCCACGCAGCGTTGTCCTGCCAGCCGTTCCGTCCTCTTTGATAATACCTGCCTTTTTCAGCAGAATAGTGTTGGCAAGTGCCTTGTGGCACTCCTCGTCGAGTAGGTATATGGGTATGTCGCTACAGATGGCATCCAAGTCGAGACGGGTCGGCATGTTTGCCTCGAGGCTCTGCAGGCGCCACCCCTGAGCGAAGATAGACGTGGCACCTTCTGCCCTTGCTTTCTTGACCGCAGCGGGCACGATTTCCTTAAGAAGTTTCTCAGAGTCATCTTGCAGTCCGATCAAGGTGCCGATACTCTTGAGGGCATAGCCTAACATGTAATGGGAGTGACCGTTGCCACAGCCGGGCATCACGAGTCCCTTGTCGGTGTAGTCCACCACTTCGGTCTTGCCTGCTTCAACGTAGACCTCAGCTCCCTTTTTGTCGCCTACATAGACATACTTGCCATCTTTTACGGCAAACGCCTCAACAATCTTTCCACTTTCCGAAGTGAAAATCTTACCATAAACCACGAGGTCTGCACTGGTATTCACAACTGGAATGTCTTCCTTTGCCGAATTGTCACTGCTCGAACAGCCGGCTAACATACCTGCAGCCGTAATGGAACACGAGACAGCGATGCTCGACAGCAGTTTCTTCGCAGGACTCTTTCGAATTGTCTGTTTCATTGTTTCTTTTGTTTTAGTTTAAATATGAAATTAAGGATTTAAGTATTCTGCTGGCAAATTTAGCACTTTCCCCCAAAAAAAGAATCACGGTTCATGTTGCGAACCGTGATTCTTGCGGATTTTTCCACTATTATTGCTGTTTTTTCTATTCTATGCCATTCCCTGTCCCTTATGACACTTCGCTCTCGGTCTTCATCCAGGCGGTCACCGTCTGTCCCATCTGTTGCTTGAAGGGAATCACTATTCGTCCTGATAGGCTTCCTCCCCTATCTGCTCACGGGCACCGATGGTGAGTTTGCGGAGGTCGTAGAAGGAGCCATTGTAGATATTGAAGTCGACTGTTCCTTTGATGCCGGCGAGTCGCCCGTTATCCGTATGCTGCCAGAACTTCCAAGGTCCCTGGTACTCCACCTGCTCCACATAATAATGTGCTATCCAATACGGATAACTATCAAATACTGAGTCGTTTAAGTATTTGAGTTTAAACTTGTAATAAGTATAGATGATTGGCTTGATATGATAATGTTTCTCTACGATTTCAAGCCACTGCAACACGCTCTCCTTGAACTCCTCGTCGGTCTGGTTTTTAGGTTTATGCTCCACGTCGAGGACAGGGGGCAGGTCACCATTCTCCAGTCTCACATTCTTGATGAAATACTCCGCCTGCGCCTTCGCAGGAGAGTGGACGCTATAGAAATGGTAGGCACCACGGGTGAAGCCATATTCACGCGCCTGATAGAAATTGTCGTGGAAGTTCTCGTCGATAATACTGGCACCCTCTGTCGCTTTGATATACACAAAGCGCACAGGATACTTGTCTATCTGTCCGTTGTCCTTCAGTTCCGCCCAGTCAATCTTTCCCTGATGGTGACTGATGTCGATACCATGAATCTCGTAACCTTCCGGATAACTGGCATCCCCATAGAGCGCACGCCAACGGAAACCGAAGGGTCCGACAAAGATATAATAGAAGAAGAAGACGTAGAGACCAACTACTAAACCGCCGCCGAGCCACCATGCCCACCCGGGCATGTGCTGGAGCAGACGCACGAAGAGTCCTGGCCGCTTATGGCGGACAGGACTCGTGATACGTCGCTTAGTCGTCGACTTATGTTGCGGTTTACGCTTTGTCGGCATATACTGTATTAAGCCTTCTCAAGAGCCAGTGTCTTCGTAGGCTGGTCGCAGACCTCTGTGGGTCCCCAATACTGGATAGGACCGGGATATACGTAGCAGGTATCCTTAGCCCACTGGTCACGATGAGCGGCAAAAGTCTTGAAGGGAGCACCGTCCAGCTCTACGAGAGCCTTACGGATAACAGGTTTCATCTCACCGTTACGACGCTCCATGTTCATCATCATGGTGATGGGCACACCACCAGCCACCCACTGGTCGGCAGGAGCAGTAGTGTTCTTCACGATAGCCATGTAACCAGTCTTGCCGTTGGCAATCAGCTGGGCTGCGGAGGTACCGAGGGCATAGCAATAGTCAGCGTCGAAGTTAGAAGGAGCGGCGCAACGTCCCTCATAACCGAAGAAGTGATGAAGGGCGGAGAACTTACCAGAGTACTTACCAGCCTTCTTCATACGCTCCAGCTTCTGAGCCACCATGGTAGACAGCAGCTTCTCGGTCTCGATCAGTGATACCTGTACGTTTCCGTGCGGGTCACGGTCAAGGGCGAGCTGACGAGCCACACCAACAGGCAGGCTGTTGAAGACAGCGAGGTTCTCCTCTGTGAGATGACTCTTGGCGAAGTCAACCTGCTCGTCACGGCTGATGTCCTTAGCCTCCGGCATGGCAAGCACGTCGTTCAGCTGAGCGATCAGTTTCTTGATAGCAGGGATGAACTCGATGAGTCCCTCGGGGATGATGATGGTACCGAAGTTATTACCCTCAGCGGCACGTGTGGCAACAGCATTGGCGATATAGGTAACGATATCGTCCAGGCTCTGCTCCTTAGCCTCCACCTCCTCGCTGACGAGACAGATGTTCGGCTGAGTCTGCAAAGCACACTCCAAAGCGATATGGGAGGCAGAGCGACCCATCACCTTGATGAAGTGCCAGTACTTACGTGCAGAGTTACAGTCACGCTCGATATTACCAATCAGCTCAGAGTAGGTCTTACAAGCGGTATCGAAGCCGAAAGAAGTCTCAATCTGGGCATTCTTCAGGTCACCATCGATGGTCTTAGGACAACCGATGACCTGTACGCCATAGTTCTTAGCGGCATAGTACTCAGCGAGGACGCAGGCATTGGTGTTAGAGTCGTCACCACCGATAATCACGATAGCCTTGATGTCGAGCTCACGGATAATCTCCAGACCTTTCTCAAACTGGTCTACCTTCTCCAGCTTCGTACGACCAGAGCCAATCATATCGAAACCACCTGTGTTACGGTACTCGTCGATGATATCCTTGGTCAGCTCCATGTAGTTATGGTCTACCAGACCACCAGGACCCAGGATGAAACCGAACAGGCGGTTCTCTGGGTTGAGCTTCTTAATCTGGTCGAACAGACCTGTGATCACGTTATGACCACCAGGAGCCTGACCACCAGAGAGGATGATACCCACGTTCATCTTCTTGGTATTAGCCTCGTCAGCAGGAACGAACTCCACGATAGGCATACCGTAAGTGTTGGGGAACAATTTCTTGATCTCCTCCTGATCACCCACACTCTGGGTCGGCTGACCCTCTTTGATTTTCACTGCGCCTTGAAGAGCCTTTGGCAATTTAGGCTGATAGGCTGCTCTTGCTTTCTGCAATGCACTCTTTTCCATAGAATCTATTAATTATTAAATTGTTTATTTTCCAATTGGCTGACAAAATTAATCATTTTCTGAAAGAAATAAGAAAGAATAAGAGGTATTTTCTCCTTTTTAATATTTTTTTGTGATGAAAGCTTGGTAAGTAGAAATATTTTCCGTATCTTTGGAGTGCAAAACAAAAAGTAATAACAGGAGGAGACAATTTATGGCAAACAGACGAAATCTGAAAAAACAAATCAACCTAATCTGTGAGGAACTCTTTGTAGACTTCGTAGCAGCATCGTTGTATGGTAACGCCCCTAATCGCTTTGAGACGGAAACCATCTTACACTCTATCGCTAAATTACAGAAAAACTACATCAGCCGTATCTCACACCAAGAGCCGGGAATGCCGGCGAAAGTGTATTTCAAAGACCTCAAGGAGAAATTCAGCAAGGAGGTCTGCGAGATTGTTGACCTTATTAATTTTTTGTAGGAGTATGTGGAAATCATTTTGTAATTGGCTACTTTACAAACGTATGGGGTGGACCACCGAGGTAACGGAGGCTCACCCCGACAAGTATATTATATGCCTGGCTCCCCACACCAGTAACTGGGACTTCCTGATCGGACAGCTCTATAGTGGTGCGGAAGGTATTGAAAGCAACTTCCTGATGAAGAAAGAGTGGTTCTTCTGGCCCCTCGGTCCTATCTTCAAAAAGCTGGGCGGCATCCCTGTTTGGCGGTCGAAGAAGACGAGTATGACCGATAATATGGCGGAGGCGGCACGGCAGGCAAAGACCTTCCATCTCTGTATCACGCCGGAGGGCACCCGTTCCCCTAACCCTGACTGGAAAAAGGGCTTTTATTATATCGCCCTGAAGGCGGGGATGCCTATCCTGCTCTATGGTGTCGACTATGAGCGGAAACATATCGAATGTACAAAAACAATTATACCCAACGGTGACATCGACCAACAGATGCGAGAGATTAAACTATACTTCAGCAAGTTCAAGGGCAAGAAACCTGAGAACTTCACGATTGGAAACAACTGATGAGAAAAACAATATTTGTTTTATGGATGACCGCAGTGCTCTGCGGTGGACAGACTTGGGCACAAAACACGAGCAATGGTGCCATCAAGGACAAACTGGAGAATTACTTCAAGAACTACAAGCCACAGGGAGCCCAGTTCTCAAGAACTGCCCATGTCTCTGATTTGGAGATCGACGATGAGAACAAGACACTCACCGTCAAGGCGAATGACGCCTTTGCGGAACAGAGCTTTACCCCACAGGTGGTGGAGGATATCTACACGAAGATAAAGGAGGTGCTGCCGTCACCTTATGACGACTATTTCCTACAGGTGAAGACCCACAATTACGAGATACAGGAACTCATTCCCAACCGCCTGAAGAAGCACAAGGACAAAACCCGTATGTGGGGAACCGACTACCAAGGGGAACCATGGGTCAAGAACATGGATGTTCCTCATGATATCACGGAGGGTCTGCAGGGCAGACACCTCTCCCTGTGGGCAAGTCACGGTCGCTATTACGACGTGAAGAGCGGGACATGGAAATGGCAGCGTCCGAAACTCTTCGGTACGACGGAAGACCTCTTCACACAGACCATCGTAGTCCCCTACCTCATCCCCATGCTGGAGAATGCGGGTGCCATCGTCTTCACTCCCCGTGAGCGTGCCTGGCAGAAAGAGGAGGTCATCGTGGACAACGACGGCAGTAAGCGCAACTATATCGAGGCGACCTCCCATGGGAAATGGAAGGATGCCCCCCTGGCTGGTTTCGCCTATCATGACACGGCATACGTCGACAACGAGAATCCTTTCGAGGCTGGTACGGCACGTATGGTGAAGACCACCAACAGCAAGAGCCGTTACTCACTGGCAAGTTACCAGCCTGACTTCCCCAAGTCGGGACGCTATGCCGTCTATGTGAGCTACCAGACCGTGGACAACAGCATCGACAATGCGGAATATACGGTATGGCACAAGGGTGAGCGCACCGTCTTCCATGTCAACCAGCGGATGGGTGGCGGTACATGGGTGTACCTCGGCACCTTCGAGTTTGACAAGGGGTACAGTGAGTTCAACCGTGTGACACTGACGAACCAGAGCAACCAGAGTGGTGTGGTGACGACGGATGCTGTCCGTTTCGGTGGTGGTATGGGTAATATCAGACGCGGCGAGTCTGTCAGCGGACTGCCCCGTGCCATAGAGGGTGCCCGCTATTATGCACAATGGGCTGGTATGCCCTACTCCGTCTATAGCGGCAGAATGGGTACTGACGACTATGCCGACGACATCAACGTTCGCTCTAACATGACCAACTACCTGGCTGGCGGTTCTCCTTTCGTTCCCGACACCACAGGACTGCGTGTTCCTATCGAGTTGTCGCTCGCCATACATAGTGATGCTGGTATCGCCAAAGAAGAGAATGGAATAATTGGCACCTTGTCGATCTTCACCTCCAACTTCAACGAAGGAAAACTCAACGCGGGGATTTCCCGTCTTGCCTCCCGTGACTTTGCGGATGCGCTGTTGACGAATATCAGCACAGGGTTACAATACCAATACGGACGCTGGAACCGTCGTGAGCTCTACGACCGCAACTATTCCGAGACCAGACTGCCTGCCGTGCCGAGTGCTATCCTGGAGACATTGTCGCATCAGAACTTCAATGATATGCGCTACGGACATGACCCTCACTTCAAGTTTACGCTGGCACGTATTATCTACAAAACCATCCTCCGTTATGTCAACGAGCAACATAACCGCTCATGTGTCGTAGCACCCTTGGCTCCCGAGAATTTCTATATCGAGCTTTCCAAGAACAAGGCACGACTGCATTGGGAGGAGGTGACAGACCTGCAAGAGCCGTCTGCCGAGGCAACAGGTTATATCATCTACACCTCACAGGGTGGTGCTGATTTCGATAATGGCACTTATGTCAAGGGCAAGAGTCATGAACTGGAACTGGAACCTGACATGCTCTACCACTTCAAAGTGGTTGCCGTCAACAAGGGCGGACGAAGTTTTCCCTCTGAGACCCTCTCCGCCTATTATCATCCCGGTGCGAAGAAGACGGTGATGATCGTCAACAACTTCCACCGCTTGTCGTCTCCTTCTATCCGTACCATTGGTGACGAAAAGGAGTTTGACATAAACGACGACCCGGGTATCACTTATGGCACGACGGCCGGATGGTCTGGTCTGTCGTTTGTCGCCGGCAACGAGTTCAACTATGTCACCACCCATGCCAAGGCGATTGCCTCTGCTCAGGAGTATAATATCGTCAGTGCGTCCGACAAGGTGATCGAGGATGGCAAGGTGAAACTGAAGAACTATCCGCTGGTTGACCTCGTGTTAGGACTGGAACGCAACGACGGACATAGTCTGGTGTACTATAAGACGTTCACAAAGAGCATGCGCAAGACACTCACAGACTACACCCGTCGTGGAGGTGCTCTGCTGGTGAGTGGTGCCTATATCGGTACGGACATCATGGGAACGGAAGAGGAGCGTTTTGTCAGTGAGATACTCAAATGTACCTATGGCGGACAATACCGTGCGGAGAATAACCTGGTGAACGGACTGGGAACCGTCATACCTTATTATAATATGCTCAACGAGGAGCACTATGCCGCCACGTCGGCAGACATCCTCCGCCCTGCGGCTCCTGCCTTCACCGTCATGCAATATGCGGACGGACAGGATGCCGCCGTCGCCTACAAGGGAAAGGACTACCGCTCGTTCACCATGGGATTCCCCTTCGAGTGCATCATGGATGAGCAGAAGCAAGGCTCTATCATGCGTGGAATATTAAATTTCTTACTTAAATAATAACTAAAAACCTATTGATTATGTACAAGATTCTAACAAATTCAAGTGGTACAAGAAACATGGAAATCAGTGACCAACACTTAGAGACTATCGAGAAGTATCAACTCTTCCGTGACTTGATTGACTCCAACGGCTATGTGGATGAGCAGGTACTCGACAAACTGAAACTGAACATCCGCTCCATGCTGGAGTCTGACGCAGGGAAGGACAAGAACCTGCTGGACCTCTGCCTGGATGTCATCTATCACCAGAATATGAAGGCGTACGGTCTGCAACAACTCGTCCTGTTGTTTATCAACTGGAAGAACCGTGGCAACAACAACCTCGGTATGACGACTCGTGCTTTCCAGGGAACACCGTTTAATTAAGAGGTGAGAGGTAAGAGGTGAGAGGTAAGAGGTGAGAGAGAGAGATGGAGTATAAGCTAACAGATTTTCTTCCGACAACGAAGAAGGAACTTGACCTCCGCGGATGGACGGAGGTCGATGTCATTCTGTTTTCCGGCGACGCATACGTTGACCATCCCTCCTTTGGTGCTGCGGTCATCGGACGGGTGCTGGAGGCGGCGGGCTATAAGGTAGCCATCGTGCCGCAGCCCGACTGGCATGGTGACTATCGGGACTTCAAGAAACTGGGGCGTCCCCGTCTGTTCTTCGGTATCTCTCCTGGATGTATGGACTCGATGGTCAACAAATATACGGCTAACCGCCGTCTGCGCTCGGAGGATGCTTATAGTCCTGACGGCAGACATGATGCCCGCCCGGAATATCCGACCATCGTATACAGCCGCATCTTACGTGAGCTCTATCCCGATGTTCCCATCGTACTCGGAGGCATCGAGGCTTCCCTGCGCCGGCTGACACATTACGACTACTGGCAGGAAAGACTGCGCCCATGTATCCTGTGTGACGCTCCTGCCGACCTTATCTCTTATGGCATGGGGGAGAAGACGATTCTTGAGATTGCCCGACGCTTGGATGAGGGACAACCGGTCAGCGCTCTCCATGACATCCCCCAGATTGTGTATCTTGCCAACCAACAGGACATTCCCGGTGGCATCAGGGAAGAGGACATCGTACTGCATAGCCATGAGGAGTGTCTGAAGGACAAACGCCTGCAGGCAGAGAACTTCCGACACATCGAGGAACAGTCGAACATGATGCATGCCCAACGACTCATCCAACCCCTCTCAACTCTCAACTCTCAACTCTCAACTCTCAACTCTCAACTAGTCATCGTCAACCCTCCCTATCCGCCGATGACCACAGAGGAGCTGGACGCTTCTTTCGACCTTCCCTATACTCGTCAGCCTCATCCTAAATACAAGGGGAAACGTATTCCTGCCTACGAGATGATCAAGCACAGCGTGAATATCCACCGTGGCTGTTTCGGCGGCTGTGCCTTCTGCACCATCTCCGCCCATCAGGGTAAGTTCATTGCCTGCCGCTCCAAGGAGAGTATCTTGAGGGAAGTCAGGGAGGTGATGAAGATGCCTGACTTCAAAGGTTATCTCTCTGACCTCGGCGGTCCCTCTGCCAATATGTACGGCATGAAAGGACGTAACATCAAGGCGTGTGAGAAATGCAAGCGACCCAGCTGTATCCATCCGCAGGTTTGTCCGAACCTGAATACCGACCACAGTGCCCTGCTCGACATCTACCGCTCCGTCGACGCACTGCCCGGTATCAAGAAGAGTTTCATCGGCAGTGGGGTGCGTTACGACCTCATCCTGCATCACAGCAAGGATGAACAGACCAACCGTGCCGCCATGGACTATGCCCGGGAACTCATCACACGGCATGTCAGCGGCAGACTGAAGGTGGCTCCCGAGCATACCAGCGACCGGGTACTGTGGCTTATGCGCAAGCCGTCCTTCCAACTGTTCTATGACTTCAAGCGCATCTTCGACCGTATCAACAAGGAGGAACACCTCAACCAGCAGATCATCCCCTACTTCATCTCCAGCCACCCGGGATGCACGGAACAGGACATGGCACAGCTGGCGGAGATTACCAAACAACTGAACTTCCACCTCGAACAGGTACAGGACTTCACCCCTACCCCCATGACGGTCTCCACAGAGACATGGTATACAGGGTATGACCCCTATACACTGGAGAAGGTATGGAGTGCCCATAGCCAGAAAGAGAAACTCGCCCAGCGGCAGTATTTCTTCTGGTATAAGGAAACGGACAACAGTCAGCGGTCAGCAGACTACAGACATCAGACTTCAGACACCAGACATCATGACTATCATCGAGCAAAACCTCGTCGCGAAGAACCCGCAAAGAAAAAGCGAGGACGGAATCCTCATCACCCCTGACTTCATCGCCGTCATCGACGGGTCGACCTCGAAGACCGACTATCGCCATAGCATCTTCCGCAGTAACGGGCGACAGGCGATGTGGCTGGTATGCCGCTACCTGCGCCATGCCCCAAAACAGATGACGTGTCATGAGTTCCTGCGTGGTGTCACCGCCTATATCCGCAAGCATTACAGAAAATCACGGATACAGCGGTTTGCCGAGCACCCGGAGGAGCGACTCACCTGCTCCGCCGTCATCTACAGCCGCTTGCAGCGACAGATATGGATGGTCGGTGACTGCCAGTGTCTGTTGGACGGTCAGCTCTTTGAGAATCCCAAACCCGAGGAGGCTGTCTATGCCGCCAAACGTGCCGAGAAGGCAAAGCAGTTATTAGCCGGGGGGATGACCGTTGAGGAACTGCGCACCCATGACACGGCACGTGACTATATCCTCCCCGACATCATCGACAGCATGAAACGGCAGAACGTCACCTACTCTGTCATCGACGGTTTCCCCATTCCCGAACAGCACGTACCCGTCATCACCCTCGACTTCCAACCCCATGAGATTGTCTTTGCCACTGACGGCTATCCCTTCCTCTGTCCTACCCTCGCAGAGAGTGAGCAACGGCTGGCGGAACAACGGCAGAACGACCCGCTGAACATCCACACGTTCCTCGCCAGCAAGGCATTCATGCTGGGACAAGACTCCTTTGACGACCGCACCTACATAAGATTTAAAGTATAAAATTTGGCTATCTCCCAATTTTTATTTACCTTTGCACCCGATTTGATGGTCCGGTAGCTCAGCTGGATAGAGCAACAGCCTTCTAAGCTGTGGGTCTCGGGTTCGAATCCCGACCGGATCACAAAGATAAAAGAGTCTTGAATCATGAAAGCTTGCTTTCAATGTTCAAGACTTTTTTAGATTTGTATGATGGCTTGCGCCAGCATAAGGGATATTTAATCCCGACTTCCTACAATTTTATGAATATACGCTTACGATATAGCACGTAGCCGATAAGGAAAATAATTGCCACAAACGATAGAGCGTAAGCGAGAGAGCACCATTTCAACGACGTGATAACAGCATGGAGGATGTCATACATCATGGCAGAGACACCACAACTGCCAAACAGGATGGCAAGCAACTCACTGCACACATAAAGGATAAGAGCGTTCATCCCGAATATCTGGAAAGGCTTGTAATAGAGCGGATTACACGAACGCACGTCTACCAGTAACATGATGAGTGCCTGCAAAGAGGAAGCAAGTCCACAGGTGACGAGCATATACGAGGGACTCCATACACATTTGTTCAAGGGAAGTCCGTAGCTCAACAGATATCCTCCCATCAGACACACAGTCCCGACAGCAAACAGTCCTATCATCTTATGCTCGATGGTGGCTGCCGTCTTGATGAGCTGACCACAATAGAAGCCGACAAGCACATGAGCAATGCCTGAGATGGTGCCAAGCAGTCCTTCCGGGTCTACAGGGGTATAATGGTAAAGATGGTCGTCACCAAAAAGAAACCGGTCGGTACGCCCAAGAATATTCACACTGGCATCCTCTGCATATCCGTCACCCACCACTAAAATAACGCCATACACACCCAACAGCACCAGGATGGTCGGGATGATGTAACGATGATTCACAAAGAGGGCGAACATGGAGACAAAGAAATAACAGAGTGCGATGCGCTGTAACACGGCAAAGTAACGCAGATGTCCCAAATCAAGCCAGTCGCCATACATCGCCATGGAAAACCAGTTGATGAACAGACCTATCAAGAAAAGCAACACACTACGCCGCACCACTTTATAAAGTATGTGACGGGTAGGTGTAAACTGGCATTTCGAGAGGGACAGATAACAGGAGATTCCCATGATGAACAGGAAGAAAGGGAATACCAAATCGCAGGGTGTCAACCCGTTCCATGCCGAGTGCTCCAGCATCTCGAACGAGTCACCACTCCCATTGTTCACCAAAATCATTCCTGCCACCGTCATACCACGCAGCACGTCCAACGACAACAGTCTCTTGTTATCTTCCATACAGCAACAAAATATTACAGATAAGTATTATTATCTATTCCTTTGAACATATCAAGGAAACGGAGGGCACGCTGACGGGAACGGTCTGTCTCACCTTGGTAAGGCTCTGGAATGGTCGCGCCGTTAAACAATTCTTCCCCCTTGTATTTCTTGGCAGAGAAACGCAACAGGCGCTTGCCATCAAACCACATCCGCAGCTCGTAAGGCGACAAATCGTCTGCCACATCGGGGGTGAGGACGTAAATGAACATCACCTGTCCCTTTGCGTCGTATAGGTACTCCTCGTAAAACTCACGGGCTGCAAAATTATACTTCGCAGTGGTGAATCGCAGATAATGCGGCGGGTAAACCTCATCTTCGTCCGCATCCAACTCATTATAGTACATCCGGATATGTTCGTGATGCGGACCTGTGCCCGGCAAGTTCTGCGACACATTCAGGTCATAGTACACGGGAGGGGACGGTGTTTCCCCGTCTTCATTAGGCATCATCAGGGCAATATCTTGCTGGACGGCTTGATATTCCTTACGGATACTCTCTACGGTGGTCTGTGCACTGGCAGGCAGCGTCCATGCGACACACAACATCAGAGCAATGACGATTTTCAGTTCTTTCTTCATAACGGCTATACTTAATAAAGAGACTCAAGGAAAATCAACTCGGCTTCGAGCATCGCAAGTTTCGGCATGTCGAAGCCGACTTTTTTTGCCTCTGCAATAGGACGGGTATAGAGATATGATATCTCCATCCGGCGACGGTTGTCATAGTCGAGTTTCATAGAGGGACTATAGGGCACCATCGCATCCGTCATTGCCATCATCTTATCTGCGAACTCACTGGTCAACGCTGTCACACCAAGAGCATTGGCAGCTCCAACGACCTCCATCATCTGGTCATAGATCAACTGGCGGGTAGCGGGGTTCATCAACAACTTGTCGGTGGAGGTGTTCAGGGCGACTGTCATGCCGTTGAAAGGCATGTTCCATACGGCTTTCTTCCATCGTGCCTCCTGATAAGGCACCTCAGCAGCCTCGATACCTGACTCTTGGAAGTCTTTGAGCAATTCATGAAACAATTCCTCCTTACAAGAGTAGTTGCCAAGGTTGATAGAACCATAACACTGATGCGACACACGTCCGGGAGACACTTTGCTCGAACAGATAAAGGCGAGACCAGCCACGATCTGCAACTGCGGGAACTCCTTTTGCAGGTCCTCCTCCACTCCGATACCGTTCTGGATGAGCACCACCAAGGTATCCTCTTTCAGGATGGGAGGCAGCATCTCCCTCAACTTATCGTTATTGATGGACTTCAGGCATACCAGCACCACATCCGTCTTCGGCATCTGTCTCGTGTCATTATACGCTTCCACCCCGTCGAGATGGAAACTGCCGTCGCAGGAGTCTATCTGTAATCCATGCTCCCTCACATACTCATAGTCGGAGCGCAGAAGGAATCGCACTGTCCTTCCGGCCTTCATCAATCGTCCGCCATAGTATCCTCCTATGGCACCTGTTCCAATCACCGTATAGTTCATTTTTACTTATTTCTTATGCCTCAGCAAAGATAGTGTTTACTTTGTTTTCTTCCATCACCCTACTCTTCCTGCCGATAATAGACGGAGCCTTGCTCGTTCTTCAGCGTGCGGGTCTTGGGGTCATATTTGTAGCAATCCTCCTCTGAGTCTACATCTTTCGGTTTCAGACAGATCGTATTGCCACTAATCCTGTAGGTATATTCCGTAAAATTCAGACTTCCTATCATTCCCCATGTTGCTGTACCATCGCTCATCAGACAAAAGCGGCTCTCCTGCTTCTCATCATCATAGATGCCAGCCATATTGTCGAATGTCAGTTCCGCTCCCTGAGCTTCCTCCCCCTGCTGGATCACCCGGCGGAGATAAGCCTTGTCATCCTCTCCATCCTCGGAAGGACAGAAATCATCAATATACCAGTCATCACGCTCAAAACGAAGGGCGATGGTCGTTTCCTTGTCATTAAAATTATGGATAGTGAGGTCGACGAGTGCCGTGGAATCCGTGACCTGATAGACTTTCTTCACTTTGTAGCTCCAGTCCTCAGAGAAATCCTGTCCGCATACCCAATGGTCATAGTCATAAAGGACTTCACCTGTTTTCTCACACACCTCCAACGCCTGCTGCATCAGCGCATAGTAGCGTTGAGAACAGTAAGCACTGTCACGATTGAAGTCACTTGCGATGTAATCCACCCGGTTTCCCTCAGCGTCAACGATTGCCTTACCTACGGTCTTATAGATGGTGTCTATGCGCTGAAGGATATACTCCTCCGTATGCTTGTTGACACCGTTATCTTCACTCTTCTGCTCCTTCTTCCCACCGCATGCCGTAAGGACGAGCAGTACTCCCAACATTAATAGTTTACAGTTCATAGTCATCACTTTTTGAATAGAATTTTCTCGAAAATTGTTTATTACCCTGCAAAGATACACATTTTTTTCTACCAGGCATGACATTTCGCAAATTATGATTAACTTTGCAGCGTAAAATAATAAATTTCCACAAAAAATATTATGAAGTCATAAATACTAAGTTACTAAGATAAGGAAAAAAGATGAAAAAACTATTGACTCTCTTGGCATTCCTACTGCCCACGCTGGCATTTGCCCAGTGGCGCGTCGGTGCCAACGTTGGTGCAGACATGAATCACTACATCATCGACAAACATTACCAGGTTGACTATCAGTACAAGGACCGCTGGGGGGTAACCCTCGGTGTGATGGGACAGTACGATATCAACAACTGGCTAGGCATTCGTGCCGAACTGGACTGGATCCAGAAGAACTACCGGGTCATTCGCCCGTTGAAGAAATCTGCTGACTACCGGTATGTCAACAACTACCTTCAGTTGCCCGTGATGGCATCGTTCAGCTTTGGCGGACAGAAGGTGCGCGGATTCGTCAACGGAGGTATCTACGGCGGTTACTGGCTGAACAGCAGCCGGGAAGGCAGTGACTATGTCAACTTCACTGACAGGACCTACCAGTTCAGCGAGAAAGTTGATTTCAACAGCGAGCGCGACCAGCGTCTGGACTTCGGTTTCGTCGGTGGCGCCGGTGTGGAGTATCGCTTTGCCAAGCACTGGGCTGCCCAGGTGGAGATGCGCTACTACTACAGCACGGTAAGCACGCAGAAGGAATACACGGGTTTCAAAGACCCACGCTACAACTCAACCCTCGCCCTCCAGGCAGGAATATGGTATTGTTTTTAAAGAGTTGAAAAATTGAAGAGTTAAAGATGAAGAACAAAATATTTTTACTGGGAGCAATGCTCCTGACGCTGACCATGACATCGTGCCATAAGGATGCCGACGTGGTGGTGAGCTACGCCGCAGAGGACTATCTGGCGTTCGGTGAAGCCGAGAAAAGCTATGCCGGCAAGTTCCGTGTGTTCTGGAAAGCCATGAACACCACTTATTCGTTGTGGGACTATGAGAAGGAGTGCGGACTGGACTGGGACGAGCACTATGCGAAGATGCTGCCAAAGTTTGAGGCACTTGACGAGCCTGGTGTCAACGTCCCTGACTCAGTGCTCGAGAAACTGATGAAGGAGATGGCAGCCCCCCTGCACGACGGTCACATGGCGATACAGTTCAAGAACCACCAGACCAACAAATACGTGACTGTCTCGCCCAGCACCTTGCGTTACTCCGAACGAGATCATATCGACGAAGCCTATGGCTTCAAACCCTACCTTGCCACATATGCCAGCCAGTTCAGCGAGTGGAAAGAGGTGAACACTACCATTAAAGGTCAGTTCACCTACATGATGACGACCCCGGGTATAGGCTATCAGTGGGCAAAAAACCGCTACCAGACCCTGAGCCAGAAGAGCAACGCCACCGAGGCTGACGCCATGGAGATAGAAGGACTCAAAGCGTTTATCGAGGAAATGACGAAGATTTCCAAGAAAGGAATAACGGATGAGACATTAGCATTATACAATGAGTTGACGGTGCGTTATGACTATCTGGACATCCCGTACCTGGAATCCATTGACCCAGCATTCGACAACGCCGGCATCGACTTGAAGTATTTCCTCACCCAAGACGGTATCGCCTACCTCTATCTGAGCGGTTTCGCCCTGAGCCCTTATCTGCGAGACGAGCACTTTGCCAATACATTCACCAACCCCACCGCCCACACCCAAGCGCTGGCAGCCCGTGTGAAAGAAGTGTGGCAGTCATGGTTCAACAGTATACAGACTCTGCATAAGGCAGGTACGCTGAAGGGCGTCATCATCGACGTGCGAAGCAACCCAGGAGGCTTGACCAATGATGGTAAATACGTCTTGGGAAGTCTGCTGCCCAAGGGTGACCTGCAGTATGGATGGTCACGCATGAAGCGTGGCGTGGGACGTTACGACTACTCCCCCATGTTACCGATGAACATGTTCACGATGGAGGAAGACCACGAGGTGGTGGATGACGTGCCCGTTGCCGTGCTTGCCAACAGTTACTCGGTGAGCATGTCGGAGATGACATCACTGAGCAGCAAGCGTATGGAGAATGCCCGTCTGATAGGCCGCCGCACCTTTGGCGGACTGTGTTCGCTGACCTCTAACGCAGATTTCGAGTCTAACTACACCGGGCATATTGGTGTCAAGGGAAAGACCCCCGTCTACGTCTATCTGCCTGCCATTGCCATCTTCGATATGGACAAGCACGCCCTGGAAGGCATCGGTGTAGAACCCGACATTGAGGTGGGACTTGACACTGAGATGTTTGCACTAAAAGGAATAGATGCCCAGTTGGAACGTGCACTGGAGTATGTCAGAACGGGAAAATAAAAAATGAAGAACTGAAAAATTATGAAACAGAATAAGACACATTATCTGCTGGGAACAGTAGTCCTGCTGAGTGTCCTGCTCTCCAGCTGCGCCAAGGACTACAGTCTGACAGAATTAACAGCTCAGGAGCAGAGTTATAACATACAGGATGACCCGGTAGTCAAGGCACTGAGTGCCATCCCTGGTATCAGCAACATAGAACTGAAATATAATGACACACGCACTGATAGTGCCTACTTTTTCTCTTTCACACAGCCCATCGACCACTATAACCCCTCACTCGGAACGTATCAGCAGCAGGCTGCCCTCCGCTTCAAGGGTTTCGATAACCACATGGTGGTCTATACCCACGGATACGAGATGGAGAGCGATATCTCAAGCATCCACAATACCGACATGCGGGAACAGCTCAATGGAAACCAACTGAATATTGAGCACCGCTACTTTGGAAATTCACTGCCAGAGAATCAGGAAAGCCTGAGATTTACCTACTTTAACGCCGACCAGCAGGCTCATGATATCCATGCCCTGTGCAGTGCCCTGAAACCACTATTCACAGGCAAATGGGTCAGCACCGGCACCAGCAAGGACGGTATCACCACCGCCTTGCAGGCGTACTATAGTGACCTGTACGGATGGAACGACATTAATGCCTATGTACCTTTCTGCGCACCTTTCCTCACCGGCACTGACAATCAAGACGGCACACACTCACCCGCTGACATTACGCCAGGTACCTACCAGAACAACGTCTGCGGAGCGGGCTACCCGGCAGGCAGCACTGAGGCAATAGGCTTTGAACGGTTGCAGAAGATACCTTATTATATCTGCACCAACAAAGCCGTCCGCGACGCATCCATCAAAGCCTTCTATGCTTCCGAACCGAAGCATTATATGCAAATCATACAGCAATACGAAAGTAAGAGTAGTCACAGCACTGGCAATCTGGAGAAGGACTTGACCGCTTTCGCCTTATACAATTTCTTAGATTTTCTCTTTGTCAAATTCTCCTATGTACCTTACCTTCAGTGGTCCTATTTAGTCCCCGATCCCGAACTGCTGGCTTCCGGTCAAGCTACATCGGCAGACTTTGCAGCCTATGAACAGTTCATCACCATGGATAATGAAGCTCTAAGTGATTACCTGGAAAGTCGCGAGAATATTAACAACTATCAGCAAAACGGTGAACACAGCGATGACTACAGTTACAACTATGTCTATAATCCCTCTCAAAGCACGAAGGAAGAATCACTGTGGGATTTGCTGAAAAATATCCGCAAGAACTTCTCCATGCCCTACTATGTGCAGGCGTACAAGGAACTGGGAATCGCTGCATGCGACTTTAGCGTGGCAGACGGCAGCTACCTCACCAGCAAGCAGGCATTCGATGTCACCTACGACTTCACCTTTACGTTCCCCTATCAGGATTTCTACCCTCAGGATGGCGGTCAGCTGATGAAAGACTTCCGCAAGTGGTGCTATACGGAGAACACACAGCCCATCCTCTTCGTCTATGCGAAGAACGACCCATGGACGGGAGGAGCTCCTGACGAGGCTGCCTTCCAGCAGAACAAGATAATCCAAATGGTTGTCGACCCAATAGCCATCCATCGCGATATGTTCAAGCACCGTCAGCTCTACGAACTGTCGACGGAACAGACCATCATTGCCTTCCTGGACAAGTATCTTAAATGATTTGATAAAAAGTGATAGATAACAAATAAAGGCACCCTCCCGAATTGGGAGGGTGCCTTTATTTGTTATTCCTGTACTATTAGTCGAGGTTCAGACTCTTCTTGATAGCGGCAACCTTCTCCATAGCAGCATTGGTGCAACGCTCGTAGCAGCCGGCACACTTGAAGGAAGGATCCTTGATCTCGCAGTAGAACTTAATCTTAGGCTCGGTACCGGAAGGACGCACACTGATCTTCGTGCCATCCTCACAGAACCACTGCAGCACGTTAGACGTAGCTGGCATGTCAATCTTACAGGTCGTGCCATCGGCATTCTTCTGCTCCAGAGAACGGAAGTCCTTCCATACACAAACCTTAGAGCCACCCAGTTCCGTGGGAGGATTCTTACGGAAGTCCTCCATCATCTGCTTGATCTCGTCGGCACCACTCTTACCCGGCTTCACCACATTGATGGTGGTCTCCTTCGAGAAGCCATACTCAGCGTAGATGTCCATCAGCAGGTCGTAGAGTGTCTTGCCCTGATCCTTAGCCCATGCGGCAATCTCACAGATGAGACAGATAGAGGCAGGAGCATCCTTGTCACGTACCTTGTCGAATGGCAGGAAACCGAAGCTCTCCTCACCACCGCCGATATACTTCTTCTTACCCTCGTTGACACGGATACGGTAGGCAATCCACTTGAAGCCAGTGAACTCGTCGAACAGCTCGACATTGTTTTTCTTGGCAATCTGTGCGATAACCTCAGAGGTCACGATGGTCTTCACGAGGAACTCGTTACCCTTCATCAGACCCAGCTTCTTACGGTTGGTGATGATATACCAGCAGAACATCATTGCCGTCTGGTTACCATTGATAATCTCCCACTCGCCCTTCGGGTTGCGGACAACGATAGCGAGACGGTCGGCATCGGGGTCAGAGGCAATCACGAGGTCGGCATTCAGACGGGTACCCAGTTTCATACCCAGTGTCATAGCCTCCGCATTCTCGGGGTTAGGAGAAACGACGGTGGGGAAGTTACCATCCACTACCATCTGCTCGGGAACGACATGGATGTTCTGGAAGCCCCAAGAGCGCAGTGCCATGGGAACAATATGACGACCCGTGCCGTGCATAGCGGAGTAAACGATATTGAGGTCTTTCTGACGGTTGATGACCTCCTGGTCAATCATAGCCTCATGGACAGCCTGGATATAGTCCCAGTCCATCTCACCACCGATAATCTCGATAAGCTCCTTGTTACCCTCGAACTTCACGTCGTTGATAGTCACCTTGTTCACCTCGTCGATGATACCCGTATCGTGTGGAGACAGCACCTGTGCGCCATCATCCCAGTAAGCCTTGTAGCCATTATACTCACGAGGGTTATGGGAAGCGGTGACGTTCACACCAGCCTGGGCACCCAGCTCACGGATAGCGAAAGAGATCTCCGGTGTAGGACGGAGGCTCTCGAACAGATAAACCTTGATGCCGTTGGCAGAGAAGATGTCGGCAACGGTCTCAGCGAACATACGTCCGTTGTTACGGCAGTCATGACCAACGACAACAGAGCACTGCTTGCCGGGGAAAGCCTTCAGGATATAGTTGGCAAAGCCCTGAGTAGCCATACCCACGATATACTTGTTCATGCGGTTAGTACCGGCACCCATGATACCACGGAGTCCACCCGTACCAAATTCCAGATTCTGATAGAAAGCGTCCACAAGGGCTGTCTTGTCGGGGTTGTCCAACATAGCCTGTACTTCCTTACGTGTCTCCTCGTCAAAGGCTGGAGAGAGCCATTCTTTTGCCCGTGCCTCACACTGAGCAATGAGTTCGTTATTTTCCATAATACTTCAAAATATAATTTGTTTTAGATTCAGTTACACATATTGACTTACAAAGATAAGAAAAAAATCGAAAACTAATACGACAATAGTATTAATTTTCGATTTTTTAGCATTAGAGCTTACGCATGATCTTATCTATCTCCTCAAATTGCTTGCCCATATTCAGGTTGAGGTAAATACGGTAAAGGGCGGGTGCCCATTTCCGTTTCTCGTCTGGAGCCAGTTTACGGTATGCTTCCATATAGGGACGGGCCTCCATATACAGTTTCCGCATCTGCTGGCGATGGGCACGAGGCTGGTTGAGACGGTCGATAGCCAAGACCTCATTCAGTTTAGCTGTGGCGATATTGAAATAGGGCTCTGCAAGAGAGTCGTTCTGTGCTATCAACCGTTCACTAACCTGTATACACTCGTCGTAACGTTCCAGATTCAGCAAAGCGACAGACTTGGCAAGCAGGAAGAGCTCACTATTGGGATTACTCTTCAGTGCTGCATCCGCATAATAGAGTGCAGAGTCTGGATGCTCCCTCGCATTATAGTAGTCGACCAGCCGGGGGAAGAAATAAGGGAAGTCAGGATAAGCTGCAAAGCCTCTTTTGAGCATGGCAAGATACGCCTGTTCATTCTGCTGCCAGCGATATGCCTCACAAGCATACTGCATGGCATAACTTGCCTTTGACGTGTCTTTCACTGCCATATCGAAATACTTCAAGGTCTTTGGTGCATCCTGCATCTTATACCCTGCATACGATGCCCAGTAGGCTACCTCGGGCAAGCGTTTGTCCGTCTTGTTATAATCATATCCCTTGAACAAGGGCTTTTCTGCTGCGTCGATATACGTCTCAAAGAAGTCAAAAGCTGTCTGATAATTCTCTTTCCGCAAGTGATAAGTCCCTCCGAAATAAAGGTTAGGGCGTAATAAGTTGAGCTGTCGGGCATGATCCTCCCTATAGCGCAACTTCACCCTCCCTTTCCCATCAGGTTGTGCATCAAGAGTGTCCAGCGTCTCTGCAATGGCATATAGCCTTCGTGTCAGATTGAAGAAAGCAGTGGTGTCATACTTCTGTTTGAGATACAGTTTCTCATTGGCTGCCTTATATTGTTCTGTGACAGCCTGAAACCAAGTCAGGTAAATTTTCTTGTTGGTTTTGTTGGCTGAATCTTTCTTCAACAAGTCGGTCATCAGTTTCTCCGCCTTGTCAAAGTCCTTCCCACTCTTGATATAAGACCGTGCCTGACTGAGCTCTTTCTTCTGAGCCCTCAGGCACGGTGTTATCATGAGCAGAAGGAGAAGCAGCACCATTGTTTTTTGCTTCTTCATCTGCAAGTATTATTTCTGTTTATTTAGTGTCCAGTTCAGCGTCCTTGGTCTTGGGGTCATCAGCGCCATAGAGTCCATAGTATGCCTGATAGCGGTTATATCCCCAGTTAGCCTGCTGCTTGTTGGGGTCGAGCTGCTTAGCTTTGTCGAGAGCCTGTACAGCCTCCTGGTAGAGAGCCTTACGCTTGGCGGCATCATCAGTCTGACCAGCCTGTACACTCAGACAGGTACCCAGGTAGGTCTGGATAACAGGATTCTCAGGACTTGCAACAGCAGCCTTGCGGAGCCAGTTAGCACCTTCTTCAGCATTATTGTCAGCGATAGCCATCATACCCTTGTTGGCAAGAGCGGCGAAGCTGTTAGGATACTTTGCGAGGTGGTTGTCGAGCAGTGCTGTCTGGGCAGCCTTGTCCTTCATACCATCGTACATAGTGAACAGCTTGTCGAGGAGTACGTCATTCTCCGGATCATTGTTATAAAGGGTCTTCAACTGATCGATATACTTCAGAGAATCCTCCTTGCTCTTGAGGTTGCTGGCTGCTGCATACAATTTGAAGGTCAGAGCGTCTTTCTTCATCTCGGGATCCTTCATCGCGATATCGAAGTACTTGTCGGCACGCTCCATCTGCTTAGCCTCAAAGGCATAACGTCCAGCGAAGAAAGCCACCTGTCCGATATATCCCTTCTCAGACTCATGGTCCTGAGCGGCAAAGAGAGGATCAGCGTCTGAATCAAGGAAAGAACCCCAGTATTTCAAGACATTGGCATTATTGTTCTTACGAGCCTCTTCCTGGCCGATATTTACCAGATGAGTACGTACAGCCCAGATACGCTGGGCATTCTTCTCGTTATACTGTGGTTTGATCTTACCTTTTGCATTGGGAAGCTGGTCATACTTATTACACTCGATAGCGGCAGCAATGGCATTGCAGATGGCATCACCAAGTCCGAGGGTATCATATGCTTCCTCCTTGCCTGTACCTAACTGTGCGGCAGCCTGGTTCTGGGCGATAGTACCCGTCTCCTTACCTACCTTTTCCATGGCGAGGTCTACCAGTTTATTGTATGCTTCGGCACGCTCCTCGTCGTTAGCGAGCTGTGAGGTCTTCACGAGCTGAGCGGCATCAGCATAGTTCTTTGATTTCTTAATAGCCTTCAAAGCGTCACTGTCACCGGCAAAGGCTGTAGCACTTGCTACGAGTGCCAATGCCATCATCATTACTTTTTTCATAAGCTTTTAATATTGGTTAAACGATTTATTCATTATCATTGGTTGTCGGGGTATCGATAGCCTCATTAAGCTCCTCATCGACAATCTCTGCCTCCTCTACGTCCTCTTCCTGACTCGATGTCACCTTGCAGACACTGGCAATTGTGTCGTTCTTCTTTGCCAGGTTGATCAGACGGACTCCCTGTGTAGCTCGTCCCATCACACGTACATCAGCGACTTTCAGACGAATCAGGATACCACTCTTATTGATAATCATGAGGTCGTTTTCGTCGGTCACCACCTTGATAGCAACCAAGCGACCTGTCTTCTCGGTCACGGCGAGGGTCTTCACACCCTTCGTACCACGATTGGTCTTACGATAGTCCTCTATCTCCGAACGTTTTCCGTAACCATTCTCACTGACAACCATGATGGTCTCTGTCTGTGGGTCGTTGACGCATACCATACCGATGACCTCGTCGTCACCACCGTCAAGACGCATACCTATAACACCAGTAGAGACACGTCCCATGGTACGTACCTGGTCTTCGTTGAAACGCACGGCACGTCCATTGCGGTTGGCGAGCAGCAGTTCATTATGTCCATTGGTCAGACGAACGCCTATCACCTTGTCGCCCTCATTGATATTGATGGCGATGACACCATTGGTACGTGGACGGCTGTAAGCCTCCAGACATGTCTTCTTGATGACACCGTTCTTCGTGGCGAACACGACATAGTGTGAGTTCAAGAACTCCGTATCGTTGAAGTTCTTGATGCGCAATACGGCATTGATGGCATCATCCGGCTCGATATTCAGCATATTCTGGATGGCACGACCCTTTGAGTTCTTGTCACCCTCAGGAATCTCATAACACTTCTGCCAGTAGCAGCGACCTTTCTGGGTGAAGAAGAGCAGCGTGTTATGCATCGTGGCAGGATAGATATACTCTGTAAAGTCGTTATCACGATGGCGGGCAGCCTTGGCACCGACACCTCCCCTGCCCTGTTCATGGAACTCATCGAGCTTGGTGCGCTTGATATAGCCCATGTGGGAAATGGTAATCACCACAGGATCATCGGGATAGAAGTCCTCGGCATTGAACTCGTGGTCGAAAGGAATAATCTCCGTACGACGCTCGTCACCATACTTCTCTTTCACTTCCTGTAACTCATCCTTCATCACCTGCTTGCAACGCTCTGGGTTGTCAAGGATCTCCTGCAAGTCGGCAATCAGCTTCTGCAAGTCATCGAACTCCTGATGCAACTGGTCAACACGCAGACCCGTCAACTGAGCCAGACGCATATCTACGATAGCCTTCGACTGCAGCTCATCCAAATTGAAACGCTCCTCCAAATTGTGCTGTGCATCACTCGGGGTCTTACTATTTCTAATAATGTGTACGACCTCGTCGATATTGTTGACGGCAATGATCAAGCCCTCCAAGATATGAGCACGCTCCTGTGCTTTCTTCAAGTCGAACTTCGTACGGCGAATGGTTACGTCATGACGATGCTCCACGAAATATTTCACACATTCCTTGAGGTTCAGCAGACGAGGACGACCCTTCACCAGAGCGATGTTATTCACTGAGAATGAGCTCTGTAGGGCTGTCATCTTAAACAATTTATTCAAGAGCACATTGGCATTCGCGTCACGCTTGCAGTCGACCACGATACGCATACCCTGACGACCAGACTCATCGTTGACATTGGCAACGCCCTCAATCTTATGCTCGTTGGCAAGGTCGGCGATATACTTCACCAAGTCGGCCTTGTTGACACCATAAGGAATCTCCGTCACCACTATCTTGTCATGAGTTTCCCCGCTCTCAATCTCAGCCTTGGCACGCATCACGATGCGGCCACGACCAGTCTCATAGGCATCCTTCACCCCCTGCAAGCCATAGATATACGCTCCAGTGGGGAAGTCAGGACCCGGGATATATTTCATCAATCCATCGGTATCGATGTCTGGATTGTCTATATAAGCGCAGCAACCATCAATCACCTCACCGAGGTTATGGGTCGGCATATTGGTGGCCATACCCACGGCAATACCGTTACCACCGTTCACCAACAGGTTAGGAATCTTCGTTGGCATCACCGTCGGCTCCTGCAAAGAGTCATCGAAGTTGTTCATCATATCAACGGTGTCTTTCTCCAAGTCATCCATGATATGCTCACCCATTTTGGAGAGACGGCACTCCGTATAACGCATGGCTGCGGGAGAGTCACCATCTACAGAACCGAAGTTACCCTGTCCGTCAACCAGTGTATAGCGCAGGTTCCAGTCCTGTGCCATACGCACCAGTGCTCCATAGACGGAGGAGTCGCCATGTGGGTGATACTTACCAAGCACCTCACCGACTACGCGTGCACATTTCTTATACGGCTGGGTCGATACGTTGTTGATGTTCATCATACCGTACAGGATACGGCGGTGTACTGGCTTAAAGCCATCACGAACATCAGGAAGCGCACGGGCTACGATGACCGACATAGAGTAGTCGATGTACGAGGATTTCATCTCCTCCTCGATGTTGATTTTAATAATTCTGTCGTTGTCGATTGTCTGATCCATTTTTATCGTTATTTTGCGTTTAAGGGCATTTTAAAGCCCGCTAACGCGTTTTTACCTTTTATTATTAGCGTACAAAGGTAAGCATTAGCGGGTAAATAGCAAAATAAATTAACTTTATTTTTATCTTACAACGACCTTTCTTATCGTACCATCACTCATCCTGATAATATTTAAGCCTTTCTCTGGTTTATCCAGTCGTTTGCCATCAACAGAATAGTAGGTGATGGAGCATGGAGGGAGGACTGCGGGCGGAGTGATAGCCGTTGCCTCACCAGTAACACAATAGTCATCAGCACCACTCCAGCCCCAGTTGACATGGAAAAGTCCCATGTTGTCATATCCGTCGATGACGAACTCATGACCGCCAGTGTCGGAAAATCCAGAATAGAGCACGGGGCGTTTGTTAGCCACCTCCTCGTAAATCAATTTCTCCCAAGCTTCATTGGTGTAATTGAAACGCATGACATTTTTGACTGTCGAACTAAAACCGAAATAGTCCACCATGTCAAAAACATTTACGCTACCCGCCGACCCTTCTTTGTCATAGTCCATCATTACTCTCTGACCACAGTAACGCATTAATTCAGCCACGGCAACTGCCCCTTCGTCTGAATCTCCATTTTTATAGGTATCGCGCATCTTATCCCACTTGAAGGTCGTACCAGGTAAAGCGTCTAATTTGATATTATTGATATAGGTGGTATAGCCGTCCAACGCTCCCACTGCAGCTTGCGGCCACTGATAGTAATACGAAACAACAAGAATTTCCAAATGTTTTTTATATGACAAAAAAACCAGATACCTGATCAGGTATCTGGTTTGAAATCGCCTTTCTAAATGTTTAATAGAACTTGAAATAACGACGGGCGTTATTGTAGGAGATGTCCTCCACCATCTTACCCAGCAACTCACGGTCGTCAGGCAGCAAGCCTTTCTCCACATCGTTACCGAGGATGTTACAGAGGATGCGGCGGAAGTACTCATGACGAGGATAGCTGAGGAATGAACGAGAGTCTGTCAGCATACCTACGAAGCGACTCAGCAAGCCCAGTACGCTGAGAGCGTTCATCTGACGCTCCATACCATCTTTCTGGTCGTTGAACCACCAGCCAGAACCAAACTGAATCTTGCCAGGCTCACCGCCCTGGAAGTTACCGAGCATGGTAGCAATTACCTCGTTGGCACAAGGATTCAGGGTATATAATATCGTACGAGTAAGCTTGTCCTCCATATTCAGCTTATTGAGGAACTTAGACATCGCCTTGGCAGTGTTGAACTCACCGATAGAGTCGAAACCAGTGTCAGGACCAAGGGCATTGTACATCTTCGTGTTGTTGTCACGGATAGCACCATAGTGGAACTGCTGGGTCCAGTCGGCATCAGCATCCATCTCAGCCATCACAGTCAGGAAGCAGTTCTTATACTGACGGATCTCCATGTTAGAGAGCTGCTGTCCACGCATAGCCTTCTCGAAGATGGTCTCAATCTGTGAGTCCGTATGCTCCTCGTCATAGAACTCCTCGATACCATGGTCGGAGAGCTTACAACCCTGCTCCTGGAAGAAGTCGTGACGCTTCTTGAGGGCATCCACCATGTCAGCAAACTTCGTGATGGTGACACCGCTGACCTGCTCCAGCTGATGAACGTATGCGGAGAACTCAGGTTTCTCGATGTTCATCGCCTTGTCAGGACGCCATGCGGGAATCATCATAGGATCGTCGGCAGCCTTATGCTTGGCATACTCGATGTGGTTATGGAGGTCGTCAACAGGGTCATCTGTCGTGCAGACACACTCCACGTTATAGTGTTTCATCAGACCACGAGCGGAGAACTCCGGCTGCTTCAGTTTCTCGTTACACTCATCGAAAATCTCACGAGCGGTCTTCGGAGAGAGCAGTTTCTCGATGCCGAAGGCAGTCTTCAGCTCCAGATGTGTCCAGTGATACAGCGGGTTACGGAGTGTATAAGGCACCGTCTCAGCCCATTTCTCGAATTTCTCCCAGTCGCTGGTGTCCTTACCGGTGCAATATTTCTCATCAACACCATTGGTACGCATGGCACGCCATTTGTAGTGGTCGCCACCCAGCCAAAGCTCTGTGATGCTCTTGAAACGGTGATCGTTAGCCACCATCTCAGGAATGAGGTGACAGTGGTAGTCGATAATAGGCATTTTAGCCGCATGGTTGTGGAACAGGTCCTGTGCTACTTCGTTGTCAAGGACGAAGTTTTTGTCATTGAATTGTTTCATAGCTATATTAATTGTTTTAGTAATTGTTTTAGCAAAATTTTTGCAAAGATAGGAAATAAAATCGGCATTTCCACATATTAGTAATAAAAATGAAGAAAAATTAACGTAAACGATAACGAACGAACAGAAAAAAATACGTACCTTTGTGGCATTATTACCAAATGATTACTAAATTCAAAGATTTAAAATGAACAAAAAACTTATTCTAGGGGCTATTCTTCTTTCAGCAGTGACTGGTGGCAATGCCCAAAAATCCATGACACCACCAAATGGTGGCAAGGCGATTAGTGACGAACTGATTGGTATCTTCTTCGAGGATATCAGTAGTGCCGCCGATGGTGGTCTGTATGCCGAATTGATTCAGAACGGCTCATTTGAGTTTAATCTGACTGAGCGTGACGGCTGGGGTGCCGGTACGGCATGGCAGACAATCCGTCCTGGACACTCATTAGGTTACAGCGAAGTACGCATGGAAGCCCCCATTCATCCCAATAACCCGACCTATATGCGTCTGAACATAGAACGCACCAAGGAGTTCTATGACTATAAAGGCTGGAAGGGATTCGGTTTGCAAAACCAAGGTTTTGACGGAATCTCTGTCAAGGCTGGTGCGAAATACGACTTCTCCGTATTCCTCCGTAATGTCAAGGGAGAGGCGAAACAAGTACGTATCGCCCTGGTCGAGCCACAGGGATGGGGCAAAGACCCGAAGCTGCTGGCAGAGACGACAATAACAGCCGATGCCAACACCTGGAAGAAATACGAGGCAACACTGACTCCCTCTGAGACCATCAAGAACGCTGCCTTGCAGATCCTCGTCTTGCAGAATGGCGTCATCGATATCGACATGATCTCGCTGATGCCTGAGGACACCTATAAAGGACACGGTCTCCGCAAAGACCTCGCCGAGGCTCTTGCCGCCCTGCATCCCAAGTTCATGCGCTTCCCCGGTGGCTGCGTGGTTCATGGTGGTGGTGACGGGTTCTGGAACACCTACCGTTGGAAGACGACAGTCGGTCCCAAGGAGCAACGCCGTCAGCTGAAGAACACATGGGGTTACCATCAGTCCATGGGACTGGGCTATTTCGAGTATTTCCAGTTCTGTGAGGACCTGAACATGGAGCCTGTACCTATCCTACCCTGTGGTGTCAGTTGTCAGGGAGCTAACGGCGGTTGGAACATGTGGCCCCACCAGGCTCAGGATGTATGTCCCATGTCAGAAATGGACGAATGGGTACAGGATGCCCTTGACCTGATAGAATGGGCTAATGGTGACGTGAACACCAAATGGGGTCGTGTCCGTGCTGAGGCAGGTCACCCGAAACCCTTCAACCTGAAATACCTGGGTATCGGCAATGAGGAGAAGATATCCCCGGAGTTCGCTGAGCGCTTTAAATATATGTATGAGAAAGTGACGAAGGCACACCCCGAAATCGTCATCGTGGGAACAGCAGGTCCCGGATCTCATCCTGAAAACCCTGATTATGAGGCTGGCTGGAAACTTGCCAACGAATTACAGATGCCGATTATCGACGAGCATTACTATGAGCCTTATAAGTATTTCCAGGAGAGTCGCCAGTATGACAAGTACCCCCGTGACCGCAAGACTAAGATTTATCTGGGAGAATATGCCTCCAAGGACAAGAAACTCATCGATGCACTCTCTGAGGCTCTCTACCTCTTGCATGTAGAGCGCAATGGCGACATCGTCTGCATGACATCCTACGCCCCACTCTTCGCCCGCAAGAATGCCACCAACTGGAATCCTGACATGATCTACTTCGACAATGAGCGTCCTTACCTGACATGCAGCTATTATGTCCAGCAGATGTTCGGACAGTCCAGTGGAAACTATTACTATGGCGACTGTGTCAATATCAAGGATGCCACTAACCTGCAGGAACAGTCTGTCGTGCTGAACACCAAGACCCGCCAGCTGTTCGTGAAACTGTGCAATGCCAGTGCTGACACTAAGACCGCAGACATCAACCTCTCCCGCTTCAAGGGTGTGAAGACTGCTGTCAAGACCACACTGACCGGACAGCCAGAGGATGAGAACAACTATGAGAAGCAGCCTATAGCTCCAAAGACGGAGACGGTCAAGATGCAGAAGAAGATGTCGCTCGAGCTGGCTCCCTACTCCTTTGTGATGCTGCAAATATCATTATAATCCATTGTCATGATGCAGGGAAGAGTATTACTGATCTATACCGGGGGGACCATAGGAATGAACCGCAACCCCAGGACAGGTGCACTGGAGCCTTTTGACTTCGAGCACCTGCTGGTGAATGTCCCGGAACTGAAGGAGTTTGACTTAGACATTGACACCCATCAGTTCAACCCGCCCATTGACTCCAGTGATATGACTCCTGCACGATGGACGGAACTCAGTCATGTCATCGCTGACCATTATAGCGAATATGACGGTTTCGTGGTGCTGCATGGCACAGACACCATGGCTTACACAGCCTCCGCATTGTCCTATATGCTGGAGAACCTGACAAAGCCTGTCATCTTTACAGGTTCGCAACTGCCAATCGGGCAGTTGCGGACTGATGGCAAGGAGAACCTGATCACCTCCATTGAGATAGCCGCTGCGAAAGATGAGCTGGGACATGCCCGTGTCCCGGAGGTTGGAATCTATTTCAACGGACATCTGCTTCGTGGCAACCGCACGACCAAACAAAGTGCTGAGGAGTTCAATGCCTTTGAGTCGTTTAACTATCCTCATCTGGTGGATGCCGGAGTCAATATCACCTATCACTCGGAAAGGATGCTGAAGCCCGACTGGGACAAGCCGATGAAACCTCATTTCCGTCTCGACAATAATGTGATTATCTTCTCCCTCTTCCCCGGTATCCGTGAGGACCTGGTGCGCCATATCATCGCCACCCCCAACCTGAGAAGTATTGTCATGCGTACCTTTGGAAGTGGCAATGCCCCTCAGCGTCCATGGGTCATGCAGGCTTTGAAGGAAGCAACCAGAAACGGGAAGGTGGTCATTAACATCAGCCAGTGCATGCAGGGCACGGTGGAGATGGGACGCTATGATACCGGCTATCAGCTGAAAGAGGCTGGTGTCGTCAGCGGCTATGACTCTACCGTAGAGAGTGCTGTCACCAAACTGATGTTTTTACAATCCCACTACCAAGACCCAGAACAAATACGGGAACTTATGCGCCAAAGTATCAGGGGAGAGATAACGGATATGTAAGTATATGAAACTATCATGGCTTAAATCCGTTAATTTTATCAGTATTTCAACTTTCAAGCGTTAATTTCAAACAGCCGTTAAGCAAGATGACTGAATTGTTAAATTGCGACAAAAAGATACGACAATTTGGCAGTTTACCGATTTTTGCGTCTATATTTGCACTCGATTTCAAAAACAATGAGTATAAACATTTAACTGAATAGACAAATGAAAAAGATTGTAAAGAACTTACTTCCCGCGGTTTACTTAGTAGTAATCGCTTTTTCTGCGGCATCATGCAACAAGACACAGGCTGCTCCTGCTGCCGCACCAGGACAACCCGTTGACTTGACTTACGCTGCAGAGAAGTCGCTGCCTTCTGTGGTCTACATCAAATCAGTCATCAACTCAAAGACACAGACTGTAGAATACAGTGACCCGTTTGAGGATTTCTTCTCTGATCCGTTTGGAGGTTTCTTCGGACGTGGACAGGGTAACAACGGAACACGCAAGCGTCAGGTGCAGACTCCGAAACGTGCTGCTGCCGGCAGTGGCGTGATCATTTCCGCTGACGGTTATATCGTCACCAATAACCATGTCGTTGACGGTGCCGACGAGCTGACAGTAACCCTTAATGAGAACAGCAAGGAGTACTCCGCACGTATCATCGGTGCTGACAAGACAACCGACCTTGCACTGATCAAGATTGACGCAAAGGACTTACCCGCCATCGTTATCGCCAACTCTGACAATGTGAAGATTGGTGAATGGGTGCTCGCTGTAGGTAACCCGCTCGGTCTTAACAACACGGTAACTGCCGGTATCGTCAGTGCCAAGGCACGTCAGATGGGCGAAGGTGTCGCCTCGATGATCCAGACGGACGCTGCCATCAACCAAGGTAACTCCGGTGGTGCATTGGTAAATACCCGTGGCGAACTGATCGGTATCAACGCCATGATCTACTCCCAGACGGGTTCTAACATCGGTTATGGCTTTGCCATTCCTACCGCTATCATGAATAAGGTGGTTGAGGACATCAAGAAATATGGTGCTGTGCAACGTGCCATGATCGGTATCAAAGGCTCGGATGTCAGCATGTATGTCGACGCTGAGAAGGAGAAAGGCAACGAGATAGACCTCGGCACCATGGAGGGTATCTATATCGCAGAGGTCGTTGAAGACGGTGCCGCCGCTGCCGCTGGTCTGCAGAAGGGTGATGTCATCACTTCCATCGACGGACAGAAAGTGAAGAAATTCGGAGAACTCCAGGGTATCATGGCGCAGAAGCGTCCCGGTGACAAGGTTACTGTCAAATACTTACGTAATAAGAAGGAGAAGTCTGTTACCATGACCCTGAAGAACGAACAGGGAAATACGAAGGTCGTGAAGAACGCTGATGTGGACATCCTCGGCATTGACGTACGACCAATTACCGACTCTCAAAAGAAACAGCTTGAGATCAGCTACGGTCTTGAAGTCTTGAAGGTCAATGGCGGTAAGATGAAAGAGGCAGGTGTCCCCAAAGGCTTTATCATCCAAGTAGTCAATGATCAGCCAATGCGCTCATTTGATGACTTGCAGAATGCCGTCAAAGACGCCAAAGACCAGATGCTTGTCATCAAGGGACTTTACCCAACAGGTAAACGTGGCGGTTTCGTGGTCTACTTACAGAACGAGTAATATTTGACATTTTGTTAATAAAAAAGTAAGGTATTCTTTTGGTATTTCCGAAAAAATACCTTACTTTTGCATTCGGCTTATAAAAACTACTAAATGAGACAACTAAAAATCACGAAATCCATCACCAATCGAGAGAGCGAATCTCTTGATAAATATTTGCAGGAAATTGGAAAGGAGGAGCTTCTTTCGACGGATGAGGAAGTGGAACTAGCCCAACGGATCAGAAAAGGTGACCGCAAGGCATTGGAACGTCTGACTAAGGCAAATCTCCGATTTGTTGTCTCTGTAGCTAAGCAATATCAGAACCAAGGTCTGTCGCTTTCCGACTTGATTAACGAAGGGAACCTCGGGCTTATCAAGGCAGCGGAGAAATTTGATGAGACACGTGGTTTCAAGTTTATCTCTTATGCCGTATGGTGGATTCGACAGAGCATCCTGCAAGCAATAGCGGAACAGAGCCGTATCGTCCGCCTGCCTCTCAATCAAGTAGGTGCCGTCAATAAGATTAATCGGGAGGCTAACCGTTTTGAGCAAGAACATGAGCGTCGCCCTTCTACGGAGGAACTTGCCGAGAAAATTGATCTACCAGAGGAAAAGATTGACGATGCCCTTCATGTGGGTGGTCACCATGTCTCTGTCGACGCTCCTTTCGTAGACGGCGAGGACAATAGTCTTTTGGACGTGTTAGTGAATGACGATGCTCCCATGGCAGACCGCCAATTAGTATTAGAGTCGCTAAGGGCTGAGATTGCCAATGCCCTTCTCATGCTCAATGACAGGGAACGTAAGGTAATTGAGGCTTTCTTTGGCATCAACCAACCTGAGATGACATTGGAGGAGATTGGTACCAAATACGGACTAACCCGTGAACGAGTCCGTCAGATTAAAGAGAAAGCAATCCGCCGACTTCGTAGTAATACAAAAAATAAAATGTTAAAAGCATATTTAGGACAATGAAGATTTTAAAGTATATCCTTTTATCCCTGCTCTTGACTGTGGCAATGCCTACAGAGATGCAGGCAAAACGAATCAAAGCACCGAAGATGTATATGTTCGGCTTCTCGGCGTCATTTCAGGACTCTATCATCTATATGACAGATGTACAGGAGGTAGTGGGCGCATGGTATGATACCAAGACGAAATTCCTTCTAGGTCGTCAACACTATTCCTATCAGCTGAAGGATTTTCTTGCCAACACGAAACAACAGCCAAACCGTGTGTGTGTCGTGATGTTTGCTTTGTCTCGAAAGGAGGCTGAGAAGAAATTCATCAAGTTACGCAAGGAATACACCGTGAAGGCAAAAGGGAAATATGATGTCAGGTACCTGACCAACACGGATTTCAAATTCCAACCCGTTGACATGAGTGATCAATAAAAATAAAAGAGGAACTGCGGAAGTTCCTCTTTTTTATTTTTATGCCTCGTGGTTAGCTTTCCAGATTTTCATGCGTTCCTCTAACAACGTATACTGGTGATCCTCTATAAACGAGGTACATACACGTAATCCTTCCTGATGGGAGCCTGTCGTAATCAGACAGATGGCACTCACCCCATAGTACATCAGCTCTTTGGCAAGTTCACCACTCGTCATTCCCTGATAGCCGATGGTGAAATAAAAACCGTCGGCAACAGGCTCGTCAAGGTCTTTGTCGTAGACGATATGGAAACCGTAACGGCAGAAGATATCCTTCAGCTTACGGGCACGTTCACCATAGACACTCACCTCCTTGCGGAAGTTATACGTGCCATCGCTTGCCGCCTTCAGCATGGCTGCCAACGCAAACTGTGCGGAATGGCTCGTACCAGAAGACAATGCATAGAGCATACGTGTTGAGAAAACAAGTCCAAAGGGAAGTCCCTCATAACGTGCCGCCAGGTCAGGATAGTGGCGATGGAACAACTTGTCAGAGATACAGGTCACACCAATACGCTCTCCAGCATAGCTGAACGCTTTTGAACCGCTGATCAGCAGGATATAATTATCCGTATAGCGTCCGACAGAAGGCTGATAAGGTGGCTGGAAAGGCACGCTCAGGTCCTTGCGGAAGTCCATGGCGAAATAGGCAAGGTCCTCCATCACAATAGTGTCATATCTCGTGGCAAGCTCTCCTATCGTCTTCAGTTCCTCCTCGTTCAGGCAAATCCATGCAGGATTATTCGGGTTCGAATAGACAATGGCACAGATATTCCCTTTGCTCAGATAACTCTCCAGTTTCGGACCAAGTTTCTCTCCACGGTAGTCATAGACATCGAAAGTCTCATACTTCACACCCTGCACCTGCAGTTGCATCTTCTGCACAGGGAAGCCCGGGTCAATAAAGAGGACGGTGTCCTTTTGCTTGTCAGCCTGAGAACAGGTGAGAAACGATGCGAATGTACCTTGCATCGAGCCACTGACTGGCACACAACATTCCGGTGCCACATCCAGTCCGATGAAAGCTTTCACGAAACGGGATGCTTCCTGCTTCAGGACAGGAGCGCCCTGGATGTCCGGATAGCTATGGGCGATACCGTCCTGTAAAGCCTTGATTTGGGCATCCACCCCCACCTGGGCGGCAGGAAGTCCGGGAATACCCATCTCCATCTTGATAAACTCTACTCCAGATGACTTCTCAGCCTTTGCTGCCACCTGCTTCACCTCACGGATAGTAGCCTTGGCAAAATCCTTGATGCCCAACTCCTCAACGAGTCTGTCGACAATCTCTCTCTTAATAGGTGTCTCCATCATTTCTGTGCTTGTTTACCAATGGCAAGTGCTTTGATATTCGCCTCGACGATAGCCTCGCCCTTGCGTCCGAAGACACGGCGGATGGCATCCTCCAACTTCTCATACTCAATGCCCAATGCTTTCTGGGCGGCACCTAACAGGATGACATTCGCTGAACGGGGAACACCATTGTCCTTGGCAGCCTTCTCTATGTCCAGCATGATGACATTCTTAAGACCATTCAGGTCTCCCTTAATCTTCTCTATATCAGGATAGTTGGGGATATTCACAAAAGGAGTACTCGATGTGATGATCCATCCATCTTTCGAGAGGAATGGCAGGTAGCGCAAAGCCTCCATTGGCTCCATTGAGATAATCACATCTGCTCCACCCTTCGGTATCAGGTCACTGGCAATGGGATTGCTGGAGATACGGAGATTCGACTGTACGTCACCACCACGCTGCGACATACCATGAACCTCTGCTTGCTTAATATAGAGGTTCTCATTCATAGCTGCCTCTCCGATAATCGTTGCGATAGAGAGGATACCCTGTCCTCCTACCCCACATAATATAATATCTGTCTTCATTTCTTAGCCTCCTGTTTCTTTTGTTTCAAATGTCTCTGTAAGGTCTGCATACACTCACGGCGAGGGATGATGACACTCACCCCGTGGTAGTTGATCTCCTCACGGATGGTCTTCGTGATCTCCTCCATGTTCTTGGGCAATGGAACAACTACTTTCAAGTGGTCATCACTCAATCCCAGACCACGGCAGATAGCCTCAAACTTATTCGTGCCTGCAGAGTCTTGTCCACCAGTCATCGCTGTCGTCAAATTGTCACTTATAATCACAGTAATGTCAGCATTCTCATTGATAGCATCCAACAAACCTGTCATACCAGAATGCGTAAAGGTCGAGTCACCGATGATGGCGACAGCAGGCCACTGTCCGGCATCCGAAGCACCTTTTGCCATCGTGATGGAAGCTCCCATGTCCACACAGGAGTGGATAGCCTTATAAGGAGGCAGGAATCCCAAAGTATAACAGCCGATATCACCAAAGACACGGGCGTTGGGATAGTCGAGCAACACCTGGTTGAGGGCAGCATACACATCACGGTGACCACACCCCTGACAAAGAGCGGGTGGACGTGGAGCCACATCCTCACAAGGAGCGTAGTTCTCTCCTATCTCCATTCCTAATGCTTTCTTTATCAAGTCTGGGTTCAACTCACCCGTACGAGGCAGCTCACCTGTCAGGCGACCCTTGATGACGGCATTACCCGGCATCACGCCACGTACCTGATCCTCAATAAAGGGTTGTCCCTCCTCAGCAATCAGCACATACTCACAATCGTCCGTCATCCTGCGAATCAATTTCTTTGGAATAGGATACTGGGAGATTTTCAAGACAGGGAACGGGCATCCGCCAGGGAAGCACTCCATCAGATAGTTGAAGGCAATGCCACTGGCTATCACGCCGAGTTCACGGTCGTCAGCATCAACATACTGGTTATACTTGCTTTCGACAGCCATCTGCTCCAACAAAGGCTGCTGTGCTGTCACAATATCATTGCGCTTACGGGCAAAAGCTGGCAGCAATACCCAGCTTGATGCCTGTGCGTCATAGTTCAGCTCGTTTTGTTGACGAGGTTCGTCCTTACACGTAACGACTGCACGGGAGTGTGCCATACGAGTGGTGACACGCATCAGAATGGGCAGATGCAACTGCTCTGACATTTCAAAAGCCTCCTGAATCATGTCGTAAGCCTCCTGTTGACTACTGGGTTCCAATGTGGGAATCATGGCAAACTTACCATAGAATCGTGAGTCCTGCTCGTCTTGTGAGGAGTGCATCGACGGGTCGTCAGCCACCAATACGACAAGCCCTCCGTTGGTTCCTGTCATACCTGCATTCACAAACGGGTCAGCACACACGTTCAGACCAACGTGCTTCATACAAACCAAAGCACGTTTTCCCATAAACGACATTCCGAGCGCAGCCTCCATCGCCGTCTTCTCATTGGTTGACCAGCGACTATGTACGCCACGCTCTTTTGCCAACGGCGACATCTGAATATACTCTGTGATTTCTGTGGAGGGAGTACCTGGATAGGCATAGACACCACTCAAGCCTGCGTCCAATGCACCTTGAGCAATCGCCTCATCTCCTAATAATAGTTTCTTCATATTTTGTTCAGTTTAATTTTTTCTGGTTTGCAAAGTTAATCATTTGAAAGCAAAATGCCAAATTTATTGAACATTTTCCATTTTATAATTCAGAGAACCTCTTTTGTCCCTTGACATAATATTGCCAAAGAATGGAGAAATTTCGTTGCTCTGGAATTTCATCAACGGCTCTCGATTGCTGAATCTTCACACGATCCGACTTGAAGTCGTCCTTCCATCTCTTAAATGCACGACGGGCACGATAAACAGCACAGAAATCCCCCCAATTTCGTTTCAATAGAAGCATCTCCCATGCAGCAAGGTAATCAAGGAACCAACGCCAACGCATCACAGAACTGAGCTCTGAGTCTGGAAGACACTTATAGAGCATCGTAAGATTGTTACGGAAATTGAGAAAGGTCTTCATCGGATTACTCTTAGGAAGTGTTCCACCTCCTACATGAAAGACATAACTCTCTGGCAGACAGTAGATCTTACGACCACGGATGCGTAACCTCCAACACAGGTCTATCTCTTCGTTATGGGCAAAAAAACGACTGTCAAGTCCTCCTGCCTCCCAATAGTCTTTGGAGCGAATCATCAAGGCTGCACCTGTCGCCCATAGAATTTCAGTAGCATAGTCGTACTGCCCATTATCCTGTTCTATGGTATCGAAGATACGCCCTCTACAGAAGGGATAGCCGAAACGGTCTAAGAATCCCCCACTCGCTCCAGCGTATTCAAACATATCCTTATTAAAAATAGATAGTAGCTTGGGCTGGCAAGCCGCCACTTCTGGATGTACATCCATAAACTCAATAAGGGGTGTCAACCAGTGATGAGTCACTTCAATGTCACTGTTGAGCAACAGGTAATACGTTGCGTCAATATGTCGTAACGCCTGGTTATACCCCTCAGCGAACCCCCAATTCTTTGCCAGTCGGATTACATTACATTCTGGAAATTCCGATAACAATGTAAGAGAATCGTCCGTTGATGCATTGTCTGCAACATATATTGATGCATCTCCGCGAGAATATTGCAGGACTGTAGGCAAATACCGTTGTAGCATTTTCCCTCCATTCCAGTTGAGTATAACAATTGCGAGTTTATCCATTGAGTTTTGCTTTTAAAGCTGTTTGATTATGATTGAAGTCACCTAAACAGACTGTCATCAGCTGATTGTCATATTCTGGGCGAGACTCTGAGGGGGACAGTTCCACCCGAATATAATTTTTTGTGAATCCATGCATGGCTTTACCGCGAGGTGCTTTCTCAAACAGGACTTCCGCTTCTGTTCCCATATAACGCTGATAAAATGCATGGGTCTTTGTATCTGACAGGGCTAGCAACCGCTTGCTACGCTCCCTTTTATCTGCGTCACTGACGACATAGGGGATGGAGAGTGCAGAAGTACCAGGGCGCTCTGAATATGGGAAGACATGTAACTGTGTCACATCAAGCATACTCAGGAAGTCATAAGTTTCTTCAAAGCATTCTGGTGTCTCGCCACGACACCCCACCATCACGTCGACACCGATAAAGGCATCAGGACATATCGCTTTAATACGATGAATCTTGTCGGCAAACAACTGACGGTCATAATGGCGGTGCATCAGTTTCAAAATGGTATCACTGCCACTCTGCAAGGGGATATGATAATGGGGCATGAAGGCACGACTATGAGCGCAAAAGTCTATCAACTCATCACTGAGCAAGTCTGGTTCCAAACTACTGATACGATAACGCTGTATTCCCTCTACAGCATCCAACGCTCTCACCAAATCAACGAACTTCTCACCTGTCGTCTTACCAAAGTCGCCAATATTAACACCTGTCAGCACGATTTCCTTGCCACCTTCGCATGCCGCCTCTTCTGCCTGAGTCACTAATGAAGATATACTTGGATTTCTACTGAAACCACGGGCATAGGGAATCGTACAATAGGTACAGAAATAGTCACAACCATCTTGAACCTTCAGGAAATAACGAGTGCGATTGCCACGTGAACACGAGGGAGCAAAACTCTTGATATCCTTCGTTTTCTCCGTTTTACAAAATGTAACACTGTCACGTCGAACAAATGCTTCTGACAAGAACTGGATAAGATTCGCTTTTTCATTAGCCCCCAATACAAGGTCCACACCCTCTATCTTACTCACTAAGTCTGGTTTCAATTGTGCATAGCAACCTGTCACAACGACAAAAGCATTCGGATGTTGGCGCACCATACGATGGATTGCCTGACGACACTTATGGTCTGCAACCTCAGTAACAGAGCAGGTATTAATCAGACAAACATCTGCCTGCTCTCCCTTAGCAACCGTGAGCACGCCCATCTCCTGAAGCATCTTGCCAAAAGTAGATGTTTCAGAAAAGTTCAGCTTACATCCCAATGTATAGTATGCTGCTTTCTTGCCTTGAAAAACCGATGTATCTATCATATATAATATAAGATAACATGTTTGCGTCAACAAAGGTACACATTTTCCATTAAAAACAACTCGTTTATAACAAATATTCGATAAAGTGCAAAAAAGATAATATTTTTAACACTTCATAAATTGTTGATTTACAATAGATTGCAAAAAAGTTACAAAAAAGGGCTAAAAAAAGTCACAAAAAAAAGTACAACGTATCAAAAAAATGCCTACCTTTGCAGCGTTTTAATAAACAAATGATTGTTTTACAGATTTTAAAAGCTTAGAAAAATGAAAAAATTAGTATTTATGTTCGCAGCCATCGTAGCTGTTTCTTTCGCTTCTTGTGGTGGTAACAAGGCTCAGCAGGCTGAGGTTGACACTGATTCAGTAGAGGTTGTTGATAGCGCTGACACTGTTGCAGTTGATACTGTTGCTGCTGATAGCGTTAAGTAATCAGACAACTCGAACAAAAATTGAGAGAATTGACCGCTGGATGTGAATCCAGCGGTTTTTTGATTACAAAATCTATGCTCATTAACCAATTCTTACTATCTCTATCATTTTAATTGAAAAGTACAATATGACTCGCAAGGAAAGATATGACTATATACTCAGATACTTCCGTGAACAGATGCCGGAGGTTCAGACAGAATTGGAGTTCGGTAGCGTGTTCCAGTTGCTGGTGGCTGTGATACTGAGTGCCCAGTGTACGGACAAGCGCATCAACCAAGTGACACCAGAGCTGTTTCGTCATTTCCCTGATGCAAAAACAATGGCGAAAGCAGAAGTAGAGGATGTGCTGGAATACGTGAAGAGTGTCTCCTATCCCAATTCAAAGGCAGAGCATCTGGTGAAAATGGCAAGGATGCTGGTGGAGAGACATGAAGGAGAGGTGCCCAAGGATATGAACCTCCTGCTTGGCTTGCCTGGTGTAGGCAGAAAGACAGCGAATGTGATACAGAGTGTCGCTTTCGGCAAGTCTGCCATGGCAGTGGATACACATGTGTTCCGTGTTAGTCACCGTCTTGGACTTGTCAACAGGAAAGACGACACCCCCTATAAAGTAGAGCAGACACTGATAAAAAATATACCCGCGGAAGATATTCCACGGGCACATCATTGGTTATTGCTTCACGGACGGTATGTGTGTACCTCCAGAAAACCGCATTGCGAGAAATGTGACCTTAATGGCGTCTGCCCTTCTGCCACCCTTTCATCATCCTGCGATGGAACTGGCTCTCAGCCCTAATGGCATCATACACCTTAGAAGCGGGCAGCACTTGCATCATCTTCTTATGGTAGCTCTGCTCCAACTGCTTAAGTTCAATGTCCAATTTGTCACGCTCACGAATAGCAGCGGCACATCCTTCCTCCGTAGCAGGCTTTTCCTTCCCACCATCACGCATTTTCTTATACAGACAACGCTGTTTCTTATGCATCTCCCGCAACAAAGGGAAGAACTTGATTGCTTCCTCATCAGTGAGTAGTGCCTCCTTCGTAATGAAATCAGTCATCTCCGCATCAAACTTTTCGGGAGAGAACTTCTTCCCCTGTGCATGACATACGGTGAACAACATTAACATGAAACATAGGAATACATATCGTTTCATAGGCATCAATCTTTAATTATCTGACAGACAGGCATAAATATCTGAATTATCTATCATCGCATAATCAGCGGCAGCATCCATATATGATTCGGTGACTGCCATTTGTGAAGTTTCAGGTGTTTCCGTACTGATACGTGAGAAGTAAACACCTACACAGAACACAGCAATCGCCAAACAGGCTGCAGCATACATCCAAGGGCGGAGCTGTACACGATGTACCTTCTGCTGACGCTCCGGCAACTGGGTCATCACCTGCTCAGCAAAACTGTCAAAGTATCCTTCCGGAACTTGGAAAGGATTACGCTTCGTCAGCCGCTCTTCTAAATATTTCTCTTCGTTCATATCCATTGCTTTATTGTATAGACGTTTTAACGTCGTAAAAGTTTAATCCAGTAACTTAAAAAACTCTGATATTTTCTTCACTGCTATATGGTAGGATGCTTTCAAGGCTCCCTCTGACGTGCTGAGAATCTTACTGATCTCACTGTATTTCATCTCATCGTAGTAACGGAGGTTGAAGACCGTACGCTGCACCTCGGGCAGTTGGGCTATTGCTTCCTGTAAATGTGCTTCTGTCTCGTCACCATCGAAATAACGGTCTGCCATCAACGTATTGGCAACACCACCAGCTTCATCAGCACTGATATTTGAAATATTCTTCTGACGACGTACGAAATCAAGACTCTCATTGATAGCGATACGATAGAGCCATGTGGAAATTTTGGAGTCTTTGCGGAAGGTATCAATATTCGTCCATGCTTTCAGCATCACGTTCTGCATAACATCATTGGCATCCTCATGAGTAAGGACGATACGACGTACTTGCCAATACAATTGCTCACTATATTGCCGAACGACCATCTCAAATCCTTTCCGCTGCGTAGCTGGATCAGAAAGCATAGCAGTCAACTGCTTCTCGTCAATAGTCATCAGGTGTATTTCTTTAGGTGGTTCCACACTAACTTATCATATCCGTACACATCAGGATATATCTGTACATACCCATTCTCATCAGGATAAATGGTATAATATATAATATAAATAGGTACGTGAGGCTTCACAGACATATAGCTGATCAGCTTACGAGGAAGTTTACGACCATTCTCATTCTCCTCAGGCTCATGAGAGCGGACATACTCCCTGCCTTGTTCGGTCTGTGGCGCTATGTCCATCGAGATACGTATTTTGTCAAGCGTCCAGTCATCAATATCACCTAAAAGGAAATGTGCGAGGTCAAAGGGTCGCTGCACTCGGACACAGCCATGGGAGACACCGCGCCAACTGTTCTGGAAGAAGCCAGGCGTGGATGTGTCGTGTAGATAAACTGAGAAGTTGTTCTTAAATCGGAACACGATGCGACCTAAAGAATTTCCACGCCCACCGTCTTGCGACACGCGATACTTACCACTAGCCAACATAGCACGTGACACGCTGCCAATAGCGACTTTTTTTCCAGTAGCACGCTCTGCGATATAATAACGGTGACGGGCGAAATAGCTACTGTCACCTGCATGACGGAGCACATCATTATTAACAATGCTCTGTGGAATATTCCACTCCGGATTGACCTGTATATACTCTATCGCACTGGTTAACAAGGGAGTCCTCGTACTGGTAGTACCACATCCAATACGCATCGACATGATCGAATCCGGACCATAGGCATAGAGCATAAAAGCTGGAATATTGACCACTAAACGCTTACCTGTAGCGGGCATGGGATTCTTCTCCTGCCAACGACAACGCTCCATATTGACCAGTATTTTCATCCGCATATCCCCTGAAGAGTCTGACAACTGACGCAACAGACTGCGATAGAGCGGAGACTGCGGCTCCACCTCACGCATCATTGGACCTACGCTATCATTGGAAATCTTACGAAAAACTTTTTCATAGAAAGCCGAGGTAGGACGTAATATAGGAACATCATACTGATTGACATAGCATATCTTGATATTACCAAGACTATCGGGTTTCGACTCTACCATGTTCATTGCTGACTTCGGATTAACAAAACCATACCGCTGTCCTACCACATAAATCAAATATGCACGTGTTAAATGATACTCCAAATGAGCTATCACGTCATTAATTGAATGTTCTTTGTCAAAGTCCAATGTTTTGAAACGCCGTAAGTACTCCTCTATCTCTTTAATCTTGAACTGGGCTGCAGAAAAACCGATTCTCTCTATCTGCGTCAATTGTTGTACCAATGTATCTGCCATAGGAGAAATGCCCTGCCTGCCTATCCACAGCATCGGACCATTTTCATGATAATACAGGGCCGTACGAGCAGAAGGCGACAATGAGTCTTTGCCCACCTTCCCCATTTTCTTCAATACACTTTGGATTTCAGATGGTGTTATTTCAAAAGCAGGCGTTTTCAAACCTGAAAACGCCTCCATTTTTATATCGCCTTTCTGTATGGAATCATTCTTACATCCTATCAGGAGAAATGACACCAACAGAAATAAAAGAGATATCAGACAACAATCTTTCTGACAACCTTTCCAACTTTGATGATGTAGCAACCTTTAGGTATGTTTGTTAATTCAATTCTTTGTGCTGGACTCTCAATACGTACAGACATCACATGACGACCTGTCAACGAGATTACTTCCATCACCTGTCCTTCCGCATTAACAATATGGACAGTAGATTTAGAAACGCTAATCTGTGCCTCACTCTTCTCATCGTTCTGCTCAATACCAACATACTCTGACGATGCTGCCTGAGTAGCCACTGGGAGCATGAAGAGACATGCTGCAAAAAGTAATATGATAAGTAATCGTTTTGTCATATTCTACACTATTACATTGCAAAAGTAATAATAATAATTGAAATTACCAAACTTTAACGTAAAAAAATGTGTTTACAACTCAAAAATCATCTGTTCATCACACAAAAAGCTGTTATCAAACACTTTTTTCGCCTCCAAGAGTAATATATTCTCATCCTCATAACGGGAGGAATAATGCCCTAACAGCAATTTCCCCACTTGGGCATCACGAGCAACCATCGCTGCCTGACGAGCAGTAGAATGGTAGTATTTCTCAGCATGCTGCATATTATCCTCTCCATAAGTGCTCTCATGATAAAGTGCTGTCACACCTTTGACACGCTCATGCAAAGTAGGAACATATCGGGTATCACTACAATAGGCATAGCTACGTACCGGCTCCGCTGGTGTTACCAGCCGGTTATTAGGAATCACTTCTCCCTCAGGTGTTACCCAGTCTGCCCCACCCTTGATATTATCAATCTGGCTGATAGGAATACCATAGAAATCCATCATGTCACGTTTGATGTGCGGTTTCGTAGGTTTCTCCTTGAACAAGAAACCGCAACAGGGCACACGATGTGCCAAAGGGATTGACTCCACCGTCAGGCTACGGTCCTCGTATATGACTTGCTGCTGAGTAGTATCAACCACGTGGAAAACCACTTCATAATCAAGTCCATGACAGAAAAGTCGCATCTGTTCGTCAAGCATCGACTCCAAAGCTGCAGGAGCATAGACATCCAACTTGGCTGTCCGTCCAAGCAGTCCGAATGTACTAATCATTCCAATAAGGCCAAAACAATGGTCGCCATGGAGATGACTGATAAACACAGCAGAAAGTTTAGTAAAGCGGATACGGGAGCGCCGCAGCTGCATTTGCGTTCCCTCTCCACAATCTACCATGAACTGCTTCCCCCTTAATTCCACCACCTGCGATGAGGAATAATGGTGGAGTGTGGGCAAGGCACTTCCACATCCTAAAATATGAATCTTAAAAGGCTCCAAGACTTCATCAAATCTTATAGTCGTCCTCTGAAGCTTCCTCCAGTTTGATATCTGAATCTGGCTTCTTCAACTGTTGGCGACCATACTCGTAAATATCCTCACTATCTTTCAATATCAGGGAATCAGGAGTCAGTCTTACAAGGTCATAGAGGGTCACCTCTTCTTCTTCGCCTCCCCCCTCACGAACATCAACCAATTCAAGTTTTCCACGAACAAGTCGCCATGTCTTGTAAGTCAAACTACTCTGTTCTATACCTTCAACAATGCCACCTTCTTTGATACGGAAGCCGACCTCATCACTGCCATCCAAAGGATTGGGCATCACCCAGTTTCCCAACAGTGCCGCCTGATTGATAACAACCAGCGCCTCTGTCTTTTTGGCATTAGGAACTATCGCCATACGATCACCAACCTGTAAGCCACCGAACACCTGGTTGTTCTCACGGGCATAGGTAATATCCATCTGGATAGTATCACCTAAATCAGTGACAACCTGCAATGTATTCATCGCAGTTCCTTCTCCACAAACACCATAGATTGTAGGATCCTGAGTGGCATTCATATCCGTAGAGTCACCATTGTCGAAAGGAACCTGCTGTGTCTTTCCTCCACAACTGCTAATTGTGAAAACCACTGCAGATACCAGCGTCATAATAATTGAAAATTTCTTCATAGACCTTTCTTTATTTATTATTCCTTACTTTTAGCTTCATTCCAAAGAACATCCATCTCCCCCAAAGTCATTTCCGTCAGAGGTTTTCCAATCTTAATACTGTGTTGCTCTATATAGTTAAACCGACGGATAAACTTCTGATTAGTCTCCTCCAAAGCATTATCCGGATTCAGATGATACAGACGTGCCGCATTGATCACGGAAAAAAGGAAGTCACCCAATTCTTGCTCTGACCTTTTCTTATCCTCACGTTTCAACTCCACCTCCAATTCATTCAATTCTTCACGTACTTTTGACCAAACATCCTGTTTGTCCTCCCAGTCAAAGCCCACATGACGAGCCTTGTCTTGTATACGGTATGCCTTGATAACAGAGGGAAGTGATGCCGGGACACCGCCTAGCACACTTTTGTTACCATCTTTCTCTTTTTGCTTAATCTGCTCCCAGTTATCGAGCACTTGTTCAACATCCTTGACCTCTGAGAAATCACTCTTTCCTGCATCCTCACCGTAGGGTAAAGGCTTAGGGTCACAAGCTCCGATTTGAGAAGGATGATAAACATGCGGATGACGAAATATCAACTTATCAACCAAATGGTTACAAACATCCGCTATATCAAACTGGCGATTTTCCTCACCGATTCTCGCATAGAAGCCTATATGCAATAAGACATCCCCTAATTCCTTACAAATCTCAGATGCCTCACCTTTCATCAAAGCATCACACAACTCATAAGTCTCCTCTATCGTATTGGGGCGCAAGCTCTCATTTGTCTGTTTCTTGTCCCAAGGACACCTCTCCCGAAGAGTATCCAACACATCAAGCATCCGCCCGAACGCCGCTATTTTTTCTTCTCTCGTATGTATCTGTTCCATAATCTTTGCAAAAGTACAAAATAAAAACGAAACTACCAAATTTCCATGAGCTATTTGGCAGTTTCGTTTTTTTTGTTTACCTTTGCACGTCATTATTAAAATATTTATGGAACTAGCAAGTAAATACGACCCCAAAGAGGTCGAATCGAAATGGTATCAGTATTGGCTGGACAACAAATTATTTGCCAGCAAGCCTGATGGTCGCGAGCCTTATACAATTGTCATCCCCCCCCCAAATGTTACGGGAGTGTTACACATGGGACACATGCTGAATAATACAATCCAAGATATCTTGGTACGCCGTGCCCGCATGGAAGGTAAGAATGCCTGCTGGGTACCCGGTACCGATCATGCGTCCATCGCCACTGAGGCAAAGGTGGTGAAGAAATTGGCTGAGCAGGGCATCAAGAAGCACGATCTCACCCGAGAGGAGTTTCTCAAACATGCCTGGGACTGGACTGACGAGCATGGTGGCATCATCCTGAAGCAGTTGCGCCGCCTAGGTGCTTCTTGCGACTGGGACCGCACAGCTTTCACCATGGACGAGAAGCGTTCAAAGAGTGTTATCAAGGTTTTCGTTGACCTTTATAACAAAGGACTCATATATCGTGGCTTACGCATGGTCAACTGGGATCCTAAGGCACTGACCGCCCTATCTACCGAGGAAGTAATCTATCGCGAGGAAAAGAGTCATCTCTTCCACTTGAAATATTATGTGGATGGTCTTGAGAAGCTAGACAACCAAGAAGAACTAGAGCAAGGTGGCAATATTATCCATAAAGACACCAAAGGGTATTACGCTGTTGTTGCAACTACCCGCCCAGAAACCATCATGGGCGATACGGCAATGTGCATCAACCCCAAAGACCCTAAGAACCAGTGGCTGAAGGGACGTAAGGTTATCGTTCCGCTTGTAAACCGTGTAATTCCAGTGATTGAGGACCGCTACGTGGATATCGAATTCGGAACGGGATGCCTGAAGGTAACACCAGCCCATGATACCAATGACTACATGCTTGGCAAGACCCATAACTTGGAAACCATTGACATTTTCAATGCTGATGGCACCATCTCAGAACAGTCACCATTGTATGTGGGTATGGACCGTTTTGACTGTCGTAAGCTGATTGCCAAGGATCTGCAGAACGCTGGGTTGATGGAGCGAATTGAGGACTATACCAATAAGGTAGGCTACTCCGAGCGTAATCCTGACACAGCTATCGAGCCACGTCTTTCTCTACAGTGGTTCTTGAAGATGAAGCATTTTGCAGACATTGCACTACCACCTGTTTTAAACGACGACATCAAGTTCTATCCCACCAAATACAAGACGACATACAAGAACTGGCTGGAGAACATCCAAGACTGGTGTATCTCCCGCCAACTCTGGTGGGGACACAGAATTCCTGCATATTATTATAATGAGAACGGAGATTTCGTGGTAGCAGAGACTCGTGAGCAGGCACTAGAACTTGCCAAGCTCAAGGATTCCACTGTAACAGACGCTGACTTAAAGCAAGACGAGGATGCTCTGGACACATGGTTCTCCTCATGGCTATGGCCTATCTCCCTATTTGACGGCATCAACAATCCTAAGAGCGACGAACTTGCCTATTACTATCCCACCTCTGACCTTGTAACCGGTCCAGACATCATTTTCTTCTGGGTTGCCCGTATGATTATGGCAGGATATGAGTATGTAGGTAAGATGCCTTTCAAACATGTATATTTTACGGGTATCGTCCGTGACAAGTTAGGACGTAAGATGTCGAAATCACTGGGAAACTCTCCTGACCCCATTGAACTCATCGAGAAATTCGGAGCGGATGGAGTCCGCATGGGTATGATGCTTTCTGCCCCTGCCGGTAATGACATTCTCTTTGATGAGAGCCTGTGTGAGCAAGGTCGTAACTTCAATAATAAGATATGGAATGCCTTCCGCCTTGTTAAAGGATGGCAAGTGGCAGACATACAACAGACCGAAGCTTGTAAGACTGCCGTGACATGGTTTGAGGCGAAACTTAAACTCGTTAATGAGGAGTTGCAAGACCTTTTCTCAAAATACCGTATCTCTGAGGCTCTGATGGTTGTATATAAACTATTCTGGGATGAATTCTCAAGCTGGTATCTGGAAATGGTAAAACCTGCTTACATCAATGGTGTGGCACAGCCTATCGACAAGACCACCTATGAGGCAACATTACATTTCTTTGACATCCTGTTGAAAATGTTGCACCCATTCATGCCATTTATTACTGAGGAACTGTGGCAGGCACTCTATGAGCGCAAGGCTGGTGAGAGTATTATGCGTGAGAGTTTGAGATTGGAGTCCCCCACTGCTGCAGAGAAGAAAACAGTTGATGATATTGAGCAAGTAAAGCTGATTGTCAGTGGTGTCCGCATGGTTCGCAACCAGAAAAACATTGCTCCCAAAGAAGCACTCGAGTTGCAGGCTGTCACAGCCAACCATTACGAGACATATACTGCCACTATCATGAAGATGGCAAATATAAGTGCTATTCAAGTAGTCAGTGAGAAAGACGCTACAGCTTCCGCCTTTATGGTTGGAACTGATGAGTTTGCCGTCCCCTTAGGCAACATGATTGATATTGATGCTGAAATTGAGAAGCAGGAGGCACAACTGAAACACCTTGAGGGCTTCCTCGCTGGTGTCATGAAAAAACTGTCTAACGAGCGCTTTGTAGCTAATGCGCCAGAGACTGTTGTTGCCTTGGAGCGTAAAAAGCAGAGCGACTCTGAGGAAAAGATTGTAGCACTCAAAGAAAGTCTCGCCGCACTTCGTGCTCAGAAATAGGATGCCTATCATTGAGATTGCAGGACTCAACCACCCTGGCGTAGAGTTGTTCTGTTCACTAACTGAAACACAACTGCGTAACAGAATAGAACCAGAGAAGGGTATCTTCATCGTAGAAAGTCCAAAGGTTATCCGTGTGGCTTTGGATGCGGGATATCAACCCTTGGCACTTCTCTGTGAGCAAAGACATATTGAGGGAGACGCTGCAGACATCATCAAACGGTGCGGTGAAATACCTGTATATACAGGCAGTCGTGAGCTCCTTGCCTCTTTGACAGGCTATACCCTCACAAGAGGGGTGCTCTGCGCCATGCGACGCCCTACTCTGAAAAGCGTTTCGACCATCTGCAAGGATGCACGACGAATTGTTGTAATAGACGGTGTAGTAGACACCACTAACATTGGTGCTATTTTTCGCTCCGCAGCAGCACTGGGCATTGATGCGGTCTTGTTGACGACTAATTCGTGTGATCCACTGAACAGAAGGGCAGTCAGAGTGTCTATGGGGACTGTTTTCCTCATTCCTTGGACATGGATTGACGGCGACATCAGCCAACTGCATGACTGGGGATTTAAAACGATGGCAATGGCACTGACAGACAATGCACTTCCTCTCGATGCACCCATTTTGAAACAAGAGAAACGACTCGCTATCATCATGGGGACTGAGGGTGACGGACTACCTCAAGAGACCATTACAGAAGCTGATTACGTGGTGAGGATTCCAATGGCATATGGTGTGGACTCGCTCAACGTGGCTGCCGCATCTGCCATCGCTTTCTGGGAATTAGTGAGGAAATAACAAGGATCTATTGAAATATGGAGAATAATAGTATATTACAAAAACTCGACGGTCTTGAAGCTCGTTTTGAAGAAGTATCAACCTTGATAACTGACCCAAGCGTGATAGCTGACCAGAGCCGGTTCGTGAAACTCACGAAAGAGTATAAGGATTTGGGAGACATCATGGATGCTCGCAAACGTTACATCACCTGTCTGAACAGTATCAAGGAGGCTAAGGATATTCTTGCCAATGAGGATGATGCCGAGATGAAGGAGATGGCTCGCGAGGAACTTGCTGAGAACGAAGCCCTACAACCCAAATTGGAGGAGGAAATAAAAATTGCCCTTATTCCTAAAGACCCAGAGGATGCAAAGAATGTACAGATGGAGATTCGTGCCGGAACGGGTGGTGATGAAGCGTGTCTTTTTGCCGGCGACTTGTTTAAGATGTACAAAAGTTTTTGTGACTCTAAGGGTTGGCAACTTGCTATTACCAGTGTCAGTGAAGGTGCTGTGGGGGGATATAAAGAAATCGACTTTGCCGTCAGTGGCGTAGATGTTTACGGTACGCTGAAATACGAGTCTGGCGTACACCGCGTACAGCGTGTTCCTGCGACGGAAACACAGGGGCGAATGCACACCTCTGCAGCCACCGTCGCCGTACTGCCTGAGGCTGACAAATTTGAGGTACATATCAACGAGGGAGAGATCAAATGGGACACCTTCCGAAGCAGTGGTGCAGGTGGTCAGAATGTAAACAAAGTGGAATCTGGTGTTCGCCTGCGTTATATGTGGAAAAATCCCAATACGGGTGAGACGGAGGAGATCCTTATTGAATGCACTGAGACACGCGATCAGCCAAAGAACAAAGAGCGAGCCCTCTCGCGCCTGTACACATTTATATATGACAAGGAGCATCAGAAATACATGGACGACATTGCTTCCCGTCGAAAGACACTGGTGTCTACTGGTGACCGCTCAGCGAAAATCCGCACCTATAACTTCCCACAGGGACGTGTGACTGATCACCGCATCGGTTATACCACTCACGACCTGCAGGGTTTCCTCAGTGGTGACATCCAGCCCATGATTGATGCGCTGACTGTTGCCGAAAATGCCGAACGCATGAAAGAATCAGAACTATAAGATTATGAAGAAACAAGAGTTAATACAGCAAATAAAAGAGAAGCAGTCGTTTCTCTGCGTAGGTCTGGATACTGACCTGAACAAAATCCCCCAGTGTATCATCAACGAGGCAAAAGCTAAGGACGGAGAAGACTATGTTTTCCGTGCCCTTTGCGAGTTTAACGCCCTCATCATCGACGCGACAGCACCTTATTGTGTCGCTTACAAGCCCAATCTTGCCTTTTATGAGGCTTATGGTGTAGACGGCATCCTCGCCTTCGAGGCAACCATCGATTACCTGAAGGAAGAATATCCCAACCACTTCATAATCGCTGATGCCAAACGTGGAGATATCGGCAATACATCCAAAATGTATGCCAAGACTTTCTTCGAAGAGTATGATGTCGACGCACTGACCGTTGCACCTTATATGGGGGAAGACTCTGTGACACCCTTCCTCGGCTATAATGATAAATGGGTTATCTTGCTGGCTTTAACTTCAAACAAGGGATCCTACGACTTCCAGTTGACGGAGGACAACAATGGTGTTCGCTTGTTTGAGAAAGTCTTGAGACAAAGTCAGCAGTGGGGTAACGATGAGAATATGATGTATGTTGTTGGAGCCACCCAGGGGCGTATGTTTGAGGATATCCGCAAGGTAGCCCCCACCCACTTCCTGCTCGTTCCTGGTGTCGGAGCACAAGGAGGCAGTTTACAGGAGGTATGTCAATATGGTATGACAAAAGACTGCGGACTACTCGTTAATTCTTCCCGCGGTATTATCTATGCCAGCAATGAAGAAGACTTCGCTGAGGTTGCTGCCCAAAAAGCCAAAGAATTGCAAGAGCAGATGGCTGAGGAAATAAAGAAGAGAATGTAAGAAAAAGAAATCTTACGGCAATGGTTTTATAAAGCGCATCTCATGGAGGATGCGCTTTTGTCTTTTTAAGACATAAGCACTCGGTTTTGCGGAATTATAGCGTAGAGGATTAGGCAACGTGGCGGCTATCAACGCACACTCGGCACTTGTCAACTGGGAGGCCTTTTTATGAAAATGCCATTCTGCTACGGCATCAACACCATAGATTCCCGAGCCCATCTCTATAGAATTCAAATAGACTTCCATGATGCGCTGTTTTGACCACATCAGCTCTATCAGTGCTGTAAAATAAACCTCAAAGCCTTTTCGCAACCAAGAGCGACCTGGCCATAGAAAAACATTCTTTGCCGTCTGCTGAGAGATGGTAGAGGCACCTAACTTCCGTTTCTCTGGGTGCTTGAGATTACGGATAGCAGCATGTTCTATCGCTTTATAGTCAAACCCATGATGGTCTAGAAAACGCGTATCCTCACTTCCCATTACAGCTAGTGACATAGAGGGAGAAATTTCCTCAAAGGGTACCCAATGGTGATGTAACGTCAGATCTTTACCCTCTGATATTTGTTCACCTAGACGAATGAACATCAGGGGTGTGAACCAGACAGGAACCCAACGTAATACGACCACAGAAAGAATAGTGGAGGCAAAAAAAGCCACCACTATCCACATGAAAAATCTTTTAATCTTATGCAGTAATGTTTTCATTACTGAAGTGTACCTGCTTCAGCCTTTTGGATCATCTCCTTGCTGGCATACATGTATACTTCCACGCGACGGTTCTGCTGACGACCTGCAGCAGTAGAGTTATCGGCAACAGGATTTGTTGAACCTTGTCCCTCTACACTCTTAATCTGCTTAGCCTGAACACCACATGAACGAAGATAGTTGTTTACGCTATTGGCACGATTAACTGACAATGGCTGGTTAATAGCATCGCTACCAGTGTTATCAGTATGACCGATGATAGCTACATCACAGTCTGTATTGGAGTTCAACACACGGGCAAACTCTGCGAGAGAGTTCTTTGCACTAGTGCTAAGATCAGCCTTACCTGTTGCGAAAAGAATACCTGAGTCAAAGGTTACCTTTACTGCATCCAGACCATTGGTGTCCTTAACAGTCTCCACCTGGGCGTTCTGAACCTGCTGAGCCTGCTGTTTAGCCTTATCCATTTTCTTACCGATAATAGCACCAGCACCAGCACCAACAGCACCGCCAACAGCAACACCCACTGCAGTATTACCAGCTATAGCACCAATAATACCACCCAATAAAGCACCGCCACCGGCACCAATACCTGCACCCTTCTGGGTGTTGTTACAAGCAAAGAGCATTCCTACGCAAAGTAACAAAGAAACAATTTTAATTTTCATATTACATTTAATTTAAATATGGTGATAATTTTGAGGCAAAGATACAAATTAATTTTGAACTTGGTGATTATATTTCATAATTATTTCGTAATTTTGCACCAAATTTTGAAAATTGAAGTAATTTTATGGCAAAAGAACTCAAAGAAATGACCAAAAGAGCTGACAATTATAGTCAGTGGTATAACGACTTGGTGGTGAAGGCCGACCTTGCTGAGCAGTCAGCAGTGCGCGGCTGCATGGTCATCAAGCCATACGGCTATGCTATCTGGGAGAAAATGCAGCAGCAGTTAGATAAGATGTTTAAGGAGACTGGTGCTCAGAATGCCTATTTCCCACTGCTCATCCCGAAGTCGTTCCTCAGTCGTGAGGCAGAACATGTAGAGGGTTTCGCCAAAGAGTGTGCTGTCGTGACCCACTATCGTCTGCGTGCCAAAGAGGATAAAAGTGGTGTAGAGGTTGATCCTACCGCAAAATTAGAAGAAGAACTGATTGTCCGCCCAACTTCGGAGACAATTATCTGGAATACTTATAAAAACTGGATTCATTCTTGGCGTGACCTGCCGTTGATGTGCAACCAGTGGTGTAATGTGATGCGATGGGAAATGCGTACCCGTCCATTCCTTCGTACTTCAGAATTTTTGTGGCAGGAGGGTCACACCGCTCATGCCACCAAGGAAGAAGCCGAGCAGGAAGCACAGAAGATGTTAGGTGTATATGCCAAATTTGCAGAAGAATGGATGGCTGTTCCTGTTCTTCAGGGCGTAAAGAGTGAAACAGAACGTTTCGCGGGTGCCCTTGACACCTATACTATCGAAGCAATGATGCAGGATGGTAAGGCTCTGCAAAGTGGAACCTCCCACTTCTTAGGACAGAACTTCGCAAAAGCTTTTGAAGTCACCTATCTTAATAAGGAAAACAAGCCTGAGTATGTTTGGGCTACCTCATGGGGTGTATCAACCCGACTGATTGGTGCGCTTATCATGACCCACTCCGATGATAACGGTCTGGTACTTCCTCCACGGTTGGCACCAATCCAAGTAGTCATCATTCCGATTGCCAATAAATCCGAACAGATGGAGATTGTCAACAAGGAGGTACAACCTATCATTGAGGAACTACGTTCCAAAGGCATCACCGTGAAATTTGACGATTCCGACAACAAGCGTCCCGGTTTCAAGTTTGCTGACTATGAACTGAAGGGTGTTCCTGTCCGTCTTGTACTAGGAGCCCGTGACTTGGAGAATGGCACCATAGAAGTAATGCGCCGTGACACTCTGGAGAAAGAGACCCGTCCACTCGAGGGTATCTCCTCGTATGTCGAGCAATTGTTAGAAGACATTCAGAAGAACATTTTCGAAAAAGCACGTAAATTCCGTGACGAGCACGTATATGAGTGCGACAATTACGAAGAATTCAAGGAACGTGTAAAAGACGGTGGTTTCTTCCTATGCCATTGGGACGGTACTGCTGAGACTGAAGCAAAGATCAAAGAAGAAACTCAGGCTACTATCCGTTGTGTACCTTTTGCTTACGAGCAGACATCAGGTATAGACATGGTAAGTGGAAAACCCTCAAAACACCGTGTTATTATAGCCCGCAGCTACTAATATTGCACGGGAAATCAACGATTTACAAAAACTTTCGGTCAAAACATTTTGTGGTGACCGAAAGTTTTTGTAATTTTGCAGCCGATTTGCGGAATCATGCCGCAATGACAGTTCACATAAAGTCCAACTTTATTAATTTACAAACAATTTTAAATTATGTCAGAATTAACAAAGAACGTCCAGCCACTGAACGACTTCAATTGGGAGGAGTTTGAGAATGGCATGGCAGCTAACGTCAGCAAGGAAGAGCTTGACAAGGCGTATGATGAGACGCTGAACAAAGTCAGCGAGCATCAGGTTGTCGATGGTACTGTAATCAGTGTCGACAAGAAAGAGGTAGTCGTAAACATCGGCTACAAGAGCGATGGTATCATCCCCGCATCTGAGTTCCGTTACAATCCCGACCTGAAGGTTGGTGACACTGTTGAGGTGTATGTGGAGAACGCAGAGGACAAAAAGGGACAACTCGTTCTCTCACACAAGAAAGCTCGTCTCTCTAAGAGCTGGGATCGTGTTAACGCAGCCCTTGATAAAGAGGAAATTGTTCAGGGATACATCAAGTGCCGCACGAAGGGCGGTATGATTGTTGACGTATTCGGCATTGAGGCATTCTTGCCAGGTAGCCAGATTGACGTTCACCCCATACGCGACTACGACCAGTTCGTAGGAACCACGATGGACTTCAAGATTGTAAAAATCAATCAGGAGTTCCGCAATGTTGTTGTTTCTCACAAGGCTCTCATTGAGGCTGAGTTGGAGGCACAGAAGAAAGAAATCATCGGCAAACTGGAGAAAGGCCAGATTCTTGAGGGTACCGTTAAGAACATCACTTCCTATGGTGTATTCGTTGACCTCGGCGGTGTTGACGGACTCATCCACATCACCGATCTCTCTTGGGGTCGCGTAGACGATCCTCATAAGGTAGTAGAGCTCGACCAGAAGATCAATGTTGTAATCCTTGACTTCGACGATGAGAAGAAGCGCATTGCTCTTGGTCTGAAGCAGCTCACTCCACACCCATGGGACGCTTTGGATGCAGACCTGAAGGTTGGCGACCATGTGAAGGGTAAGGTTGTCGTTATTGCTGACTATGGTGCATTCGTTGAGATTCAGCCTGGTGTAGAGGGTCTGATTCACGTATCAGAGATGTCATGGAGCCAGCACCTTCGTTCCGCTCAGGAGTTCCTGAAGGTAGGCGACGAGGTAGAGGCTGTTATCCTGACCCTCGACCGTGACGAGCGTAAGATGTCTCTCGGCATCAAGCAGCTGAAGGAAGACCCATGGGAGGCTATCGAGGTTAAATATCCTGTCGGCAGCAAGCATACCGCTAAGGTTCGCAATTTCACCAACTTCGGAGTATTCGTAGAGTTGGAAGAGGGTGTTGACGGTCTGATTCACATCAGCGACCTTTCTTGGACTAAGAAAGTTAAGCATCCTTCTGAGTTTACTCAGGTTGGCGCAGAGATTGACGTTATTGTTCTTGACATTGACAAGGAGAACCGCCGTCTCTCTCTCGGTCACAAGCAGTTGGAAGACAATCCTTGGGATGTATTCGAGGCTAAGTATACCGTTGGATCTATTCACGAGGGAAAGATTATCGAATTGCTTGAAAAGGGTGCCGTTGTATCACTCGACAAGGATGTTGAGGGATTTGCCACTCCTAAGCACCTCGTTAAGGAGGATGGCTCTCAGGCACAGCTCAATGAGGAACTGCCCTTCAAGGTCATTGAGTTCAACAAGGACTCTAAGCGCATCATCTTGTCTCATAGCCGTACCTTCGAGGATCCACAGCGTGAGGAGAAGAAGGCTGCTGCCAAGAAGACACGTTCAGCCAAGAAGGAGGATACTCCAAAGATTGAGAATGTAGCTGCAAGTACCACATTGGGTGACATTGACGTACTCGCAGAGTTGAAGGCTAAGATGGAGAAGGGTGAGTAATCCCCTACTCCTTCTACCTTTTAATATAAAATATGGGCTGCATCCAAAAGGACGCAGCCCATATTATTTCTCTTAAAAAGTAATTCTAAAAGGGGAGGTCATCCGTACTACCCTCTCCTGCGGGCTCCTGAGAAGTAGGGAATGGAGCAGCGGCAGCTTGAGGATTTGCATCCTGCTGTGGTGGGAATGGCGTTGCCTGTGGCGCAGCCACAACAGGTGCGGCACCACGTGTTACATTATAGGCACGAATCTCATTAAACCAACGTCCATTATACTCATGAGCATCAATATCAAAACTTACAGTTAAATCCTCACCATTCTGGATATTAAACTGTTTGATACGGTCTTCACCGAAAATTCGGAAAACGCACTTACGAGGATACTGCCCAGGAACCTCTATCACATATTCCTGTGACATCCATGGATTACCTGTGCGTGATGACACGCCACTGTTTGCCGGAAGTACGGCAATAATCTTACCTGTTAATTCCATAATTATTTATTCGTTATTAATTGTTGATTTTACGTTTCAGATTGCGAAATTACGAAAAATACTTTTAAATTGAGAATATTTTACCGAATATTTTTGCATTTGAACAAGTTATTTTGTATTTTTGTAGTCAATTTAAAGGACTTAAAACAAAAAAACGAAATAACTCATGAGATTTACCGTATCAAGCACTGCGCTTAGCAGCAAACTCAATGCTCTATCAAGAGTAATTAACAGCAAGAATTCCTTGCCCATCTTATCAGACTTCTTATTCGACATTCAAGAAAATGTGCTTCATCTGACTGCTTCTGACAGCGAGAATGTGATGAACACACAGGTTGATCTTACAGAGTGTGACGGAAATGCCCGTTTTGCAATTGGCAATCACGACTTACTGGAAGCTGTAAAGGGTTTTTCCGAACAGCCCATCACTTTTGATGTCAATTTACAGGAGAGCACTATCAAGATCAGTTACCAGAATGGTATGTTCTCACTGCCCATTGAAAATGCGGATGAATACCCACAGGCTCAGGCCATCAGTGAGAACACGAACGTCATTAGCCTGTCAAGCGACTTACTGGCAGAGAACATCAATCGTTCATTATTCGCTACCGCACAGGACGAGCTTCGCCCTGTCATGAATGGTATTTATTTTGACCTCACCCCAGAGTGCCTTGCGATAGTAGCCTCTGACGGACATAAATTAGTACGCAACAAGATTTTCACTATCCATAGTGAGCAACCAGCAGCCTTTATCCTTCCCAAGAAGCCTGCCTCTTTGCTGAAAAACCTGTTACAGAAAGACGGTGGCGATGTGGAGATACGGTTCGATGAGCGTAATGCCCAGATTAGTTATGGTGATGGACAGATCACGTGTCGTCTGATTGAAGGTCGCTATCCCAATTACAACTCCGTTATTCCACAGGGCAATCCAAATGTGCTGACAATAGACCGCCTGGGACTCCTCGCGGCTCTCCGTCGTGTGCAGCCATTTGCTAACGACTCCAGCAATTTGATCCGCTTCCATGTTGAAGGTGGAACATTGCAGTTGGACGCAGAGGATTTTGATTTCTCTAAGACAGCGACAGAACGTATGGCATGTGACTATAATGGCCAGCCGATGAGTATTGGCTTTAAGGGCGCATCTTTCATTGAGATTCTGAGCAACTTTGATTGCCAGGATGTCATCATTCAGCTTGCTGACCCCAGCCGTGCCGGATTGGTATTACCTTCAGAACAACCAGAGAACCAAGACATCCTGATGTTGATGATGCCTATGCTCATCAACGACTAAAAAGATTGCGAATGAAACTGAATTTACAGAAGCCACTTGTAATATTTGATTTGGAGACCACGGGCCTTGACCTTGTCAAGGACCGTGTCATTCAAATATCTTATATAAAAGTATTTCCAAACGGAAAGGAAGAGCGTGGTAATCATCTCATCAATCCAGAGAAGCCTATACCAGAAATGGTGGAGGAGCTTACAGGCATTAAGAATGAGGACGTGAAGGACAAGCCGACCTTCAAGCAGATGGCTCAACAACTAAACCAAGTTTTTAGCGGTAGTGACATCGCAGGCTATAACTCCAACCATTTTGATGTGCCCCTTCTCGCAGAAGAGTTCTTACGTGCAGGTATAGACTTTGATTTCTCCAAATGCCGTCTGATAGACGTGCAGACCATCTACCATAAGATGGAGCGCCGCAATCTCGCAGCTGCCTACAAGTTCTACTGTGGCAGGAAGATGGAAGAGGACTTTACGGCACATCGCGCTGATGAGGATACGGAGGCTACCTACCGAGTATTACAAGGTCAGCTGGACATGTACACGGCTGAGAAGCAGGAAGACCCTGAGCGTGTGCTTCAGAATGACATGCAGTATCTTGCTGATTTCTCGAAAGCAAACAACAACATTGACTTTGCCGGTCGCATTGTCTGGGGAGAATTGAAAGACCACTCAGGAAAAACGGTGCTTGGCAAAGATGGGAAACCCGTAATGACGGAAGTCTTCAACTTTGGGAAATACAAGGGACAGCCTGTCTCACAAGTCCTCCGTTTTGACCCAGGTTATTATAGTTGGATATTAGGTGGCGATTTCACTTATAATACAAAACAGGTTCTCACACGCATTCGTCTTCGTGAGAGCCAAATGAACGCATGACTATGCTCAAAGGCAAGAAAATCGTTTTAGGAATCACCGGCTCTATTGCTGCCTATAAGGCATGCTATGTCATCCGTGGATTGATAAAGGCTGGAGCAGAGGTGCAAGTGGTTATCACCCCTGCCGGGAAAGAGTTTATAACCCCCATCACCTTATCAGCACTAACCCAGAAGCCCGTTATCAGTGATTTTTTCTCACAACGTGACGGTACATGGCATTCCCATGTGGCACTTGGACTATGGGCTGATGCCATGCTCATTGCACCATGCACAGCCTCTACCCTTGGGAAGATGGCTCATGGTGTTGCCGACAATATGCTGATTACCACCTATCTCTCTATGAAGGCTCCTGTTTTCATCGCTCCTGCCATGGATCTGGATATGTACCAACATCCCTCCACCCAGGAGAATCTCCGTATATTGCAGTCGTATGGCAACAGGGTCATCGAGCCACAAAGTGGTTTCCTCGCCTCCGGACTTGAAGGAAAAGGACGTATGGAAGAACCCGAGAAGATCGTCGAGTTCTTAGACCGTGCGTTATCAACTGATGCCCCACTCACTGGGAAGAGGATCATGATTACCGCAGGTCCCACCTATGAGAAAATAGACCCTGTTCGCTTTATAGGCAACTATAGCAGTGGGAAGATGGGGTTCGCACTTGCGGAAGAGTGTGCCCGCCAAGGTGCTGAGGTAGAATTAGTGACAGGTCCTGTCGCCCTGACCACCCATCACCCTGACATCCACCGTACTGACGTGGAAAGTTGTGAGGAGATGTACCAAGCCGCTACCAGTATTTATACATCATGTGATGCGGCCATTCTCTGTGCAGCAGTATCTGATTTCCGACCAGAGAGCATCGCAGAGGAGAAAATCAAGAGGGAGCACGACGACCTTATCATCCGTCTGAAGCCCACCCATGACATCGCCGCCGCACTGGGACAGATGAAACAGGAAGGTCAGCACTTGGTAGGATTTGCCTTGGAGACCAACGATGAGCAACAGAATGCGCTTGGGAAACTGGAGCGTAAGAATCTGGACTTCATCGTACTGAATTCTCTGCGTAACGAGGGAACCTGCTTCCAGTCGGACGAGAACCAAATCAGTATTATATCCCGCCAAGGACAGAAAGACTATCCTCGCAAGCCAAAAAGCGAGGTAGCAACAGATATTGTAAATGAATTAGCATCTATCCTATGAAGAAAGTAATCTGGCTTATCATCATCATATTCTGTCCATTCTGTCTCCATGCACAGGAGCTGAATGCGAAGATTACTATAAACCATGCCCAGATCCAAGGAACTGACGCGAGTGTCTTCGAGACGTTACAGCAATCGCTGGAGCAGTTTGTCAATGACCGCCAATGGACTGACTATCAATTTCAGAAACACGAGCGTATCAATTGTAACTTCAACATCACCATCACCAAATACGACAAGACTGCCAACCGGTTTGAGGCAACAGCGATGATACAGGCAAACCGCCCTGTATATCATTCCACATACACGACCACCATATATAATAACAAGGATGCAGACTTTAGTTTCGACTATGTACAATACGACCAACTGAATTTCCAAGAGGAAATCATTGACAACCAGTTGACCGCACTCTTCGCTTATTATGCTTATTTAATCATCGGACTCGACCTTGACAGTTTCTCCCCTTTAGGTGGAACCGATGTCATGCAGCGCTGTCTTAATCTGGTCAATAACACCCAGAACTTAGGATTCCCGGGCTGGAAAGCGTTTGAGACAAGTCGTAACCGTTTTGCCATCATCAATGACTATCTTGATGAGGCGATGAAGCCCTTCCGACAGCTACAGTATGACTATTACCGTACAGGACTTGATGAGATGGCGAATAATGCGGAGCGCGGCAGGGCGAATATCACCACTGCACTCAACAACCTCAAAGAAGCGCATCAGAATAAGCCTCTCAGTCTGTTACCCCAGATATGGACAGACTATAAGCGTGACGAACTTTCCTCCATCTATCATGGGAAAGGAACGCAGAAAGAAAAGGAGCAAGTATACGATCTGCTCTTTTCCATCAATGCCTCACAAAGTAATGCTTGGGATCAAATAAAGAATTAAGAAATGCTCACACACCTATATATCAAGAACTTCACCCTGATTGATGAACTCGACATCGAGCTACGTCCTGGTTTCTCTGTCATCACCGGAGAGACGGGAGCCGGTAAGAGCATCATCCTCGGTGCCATCGGTCTTCTTTTAGGACAGCGTGCGGACACAAAGAGCATCAAGCAAGGTTGTGACCGTTGTATTATCGAGGCACATTTCGACCTGAGCCGTTATCAGCTGACATCCTTCTTCGAGGAGAACGACATCGATAATGATGTCAGTGACTGCATCATCCGACGTGAGCTGACAGCAGCAGGAAAAAGCCGCGCCTTCATCAACGATACCCCCGTGTCCTTGTCACTATTAAAGGAACTGGGCAATATGCTGGTCGACGTTCACTCGCAGCATCAGAACCTGCTGTTAGGAAAACAAGACTTCCAACTGGAGGTTGTCGACACCCTCGCCAATGACCAGGACGATCTTTCCGCTTACCAGAAAGACTTCACCGCATACCACGACAAACAGCGACAGCTGCGGGACCTACAGGAGGAGATGGAGCGTAACCGCCAGAACATCGACTTCCTGCAGTTCCAATATAATGAACTGGAACAAGCCCATCTCATAGAGGAGGAACAAGAGGAGATGGAGCAACAGCGTGAGACCATGGCACATAGCGAGGACATCAAGACTGCGCTCTATGAGACGAGGAATCATCTTGCCGCTGATGAGCAAGGGGTCCTTTCCCTACTCCGTAAGTCTCTCGCCGCCCTGCAGTCCATCACAAAAGTATATCCTGCCACGGAGGAATGGACAGGACGCATGGAGAGTTGTCAGATTGAGCTGAAGGACATCGCACAAGATGTGGAAGCACGTTTGGAAGATATCGACTTCGACCCTGTGGAGCTGGACCGTATCAACCAGCGTCTTGACAAGCTATATGACTTACAGAAGAAATACCATGCCGGGAACGTTGCGGAACTCATCCGCCAGCGTGACGACTTGAAACGGCAACTCAGTCAGATAGAGAACAGCGACGACACCTTGAACACCTTGCAAGAGGAACTTCATGTGCTGCAAGGGAAATGCCAGCAGAAAGCTGACAAGTTGACCAAGCAACGACAGAAAGCGACCAAGGAGATTGAGCGACAGATGCTTGAGCGGCTGAAATCACTCGGTATGCCGAATGTTCGCTTTGAGGTGACGATCCAGAAGACCGACCTTCGCAAAGACGGACAGGACGATGTGGCATTCCTGTTTAGTGCCAACACCTCCAGTCCCGTACAGCCTATCGCTCAGGTGGCTTCCGGTGGTGAGATAGCCCGTGTCATGCTCTCCTTGAAGGCAATGATCAGTGGAGCCGTCAAACTCCCCACCATCATCTTTGATGAGATAGACACCGGTGTCAGCGGAAAGATTGCCGAGCGTATGGCAGAGATCATGCAGGAGATGGGAGCCAACGACCGACAGGTCATCTCCATCACACACCTTCCACAGATTGCCGCCCTTGGAACTACCCATTACCGTGTCTCCAAGCAAGAGACGCCGACAGGTACGAGCAGTCGTATGCAACTGCTCTCTGACGAGGAGCGTATCCACGAGATTGCCCAGATGCTTAGCGGCAGTGACATCTCTGCTGCCGCTATACAAAACGCTAAAGAACTTCTTAAAATAGAATCATGATATGCTGAAGAAAATACTATTATTCATACCTATTTGCCTCTTGACCCTCTTACCCGTCTCCGCACAGTCATGGGCATCAAAGGCTGTAAAGTCATTGCTGACACTGAAGACCTTCGCGAAAGACGGTACCCTCCTTGCCAGCAGCACAGGTTTCTTCGTCGGTACAGACGGGGAGGCTGTCAGCAGCTATGCACCTTTCAAGGGGGCACAACGTGCCGTCGTCATTGACGCACAAGGAAAAGAATATCCTGTCGAGTTCATGCTGGGAGCGAACGAGACCTATGATGTGGCGAAATTCCAGGTTGCCGCACAAAAGACCACCCCACTCCCTATTGCAGCCACTGCCACAAAAGGAAGCAGTGTATGGCTCCTTCCCTATGCCGTCAAGAAGACCCCCGACTGCGTACAGGGAACCATCAGCAATGCAGAGCTGTTTCAGGACAAATACCAGTACTACACCCTCCAGCTGAATGCTGAGGAGAGTCAGATCAACAGTCCTGTCCTTAACGAGAACGGTGAGGTGGTCGGGATTATCCAGCCATCCGCAGGAGACCAGAAAGGAACATCCTACGCTGTCAGTGCCCGCTTTGCGACAGACCTGAAGATTGTCGGACTCAGTATTAATGACCCGGTATTCAGACAGACACAAATTCCCATGGCGATGCCTGACGATGCCAAGGAAGCCTTGCTCACCATATTCCTCGCTTCCTCTTCGGTGAGTGAGAGCGAGTATCTCAATCTGATAGAGCGTTTCATTAAGAAGTTCCCTGACGAAGCAGACGGCTATGTGTACCGTGCCCGTTATCAGGTATCCAAAGGTAACTTCAGCAGTGCCGACGAGGACATGCAGAGAGCCCTTAAGATCAATGGGGAGAAAGATGACGTTCATTATCAATATGCAGACCTCATCTATCAGAAAGAAATCTATCAGAGTGACAAGCCTTTCAGTGCCTGGACTCTCGACAAGGCTTTCAGCGAGTCACAAGAGGCTTACCGCATCAATCCCATGCCCATCTACTTACAGCAGCAGGCACAGATCCGTTATGCACAAGGACAATATGCGGAGGCCTATAACCTCTATGACCAACTTACCCGCAGTGATCTCCGCAGTGCGGATATCTTCTTTGCCGCCTCGCAATGCAAAGCACAGCTGAACGAGCCAGATATGCAACTTGCCTTACTCGACAGTGCCGTCAACCAGTTCAGCCGTCCTTATGTCAAGACAGCGGCACCCTACCTGCTGGCACGTGCCCAGGCTTTGTATAATCAAGGGAAATACCGCCCTGCCGTCAATGACTATAACGAGTACGAGCAACTGATGGGCAGCCAGTTGGGCGCTGCCTTCTACTACCAGCGTGAGCTTGCCGAACTGGGGGGACATCTCTACCAGCAAGCACTGAACGACATCAACAAAGCCATTGAGCTGGCACCTACAGAGCCCATGTACCAAGCCGAGAAGGCATCCCTGCAGGTCCGTGTCGGTATGCACAAGGAAGCGATGGAGACGGCTCAGCAGCTCATCCGGATGTCACCCGACCTTTCCGACGGTTACCTCTTCTTAGGTCTGGCACAATGTCTCTCCGACCAGAAGGCTGAGGGGGTAAAGAACCTCAACAAGGCGAAGGAGCTTGGCAACGACCAGGCGCAATCACTCATCGACAAATACGCTAAGTAATTTAACTATCAAATACTTTATTAACTAAAACTTCAAGAACATGAACAATGTACCAGTTATCAAAATCGGAATCGTCGCTGTAAGCCGCGACTGTTTTCCTGAGTCACTTGCCGTTAACCGCCGCAAGGCTGTCGTTGCCAAGTATGTAGAGAAATTCGGTGCTACCGACATCTACGAATGTCCTATCTGTATCGTGGAGAGTGAGATCCACATGTGTCAGGCTCTTGAGGACATCAAGAAGGCTGGTTGTAACGCTCTTTGCGTTTACCTGGGCAACTTCGGTCCTGAGATCTCTGAGACCATGCTCGCCAAGTATTTCGACGGTCCCGCCATGTTCTGCGCCGCTGCTGAGGAGACTCAGAACGACCTGATTGACGGTCGTGGCGATGCTTACTGCGGTATGCTGAATGCCAGCCATGCACTGTCACTCCGCAAGACACGTGCCTACATTCCAGAGGAGCCTGTAGGTGATGCCGCTCAGTGTGCTGAGATGATCCACGAGTTCGTGCCCATCGCACGTGCCATCGTCGGTCTGCAGAACCTGAAGATCATCAGCTTCGGTCCCCGTCCTAACAACTTCCTTGCCTGCAACGCTCCTATCCGTGCCCTCTATGACCTCGATGTCGAGATTGAGGAGAACTCAGAGCTCGACCTGCTGGAGTCATTCCAGAAGCATGCCGGCGACCCACGTATTGACGAGGTGGTAAAGGATATGGCTGCTGAGCTGGGACATGGCAACAAGATTCCTCAGGTACTGCCTAAGCTCGCACAGTATGAGCTGACACTGCTCGACTGGATTGAGGGTCACAAGGGCAGCCGCCAGTTCGTCACCCTGACCACCAAGTGCTGGCCTGCCTTCCAGACCATGTTCGGTTTCGTTCCCTGCTATGTGAACAGCCGTCTGACCAGTCGCGGTATCCCCGTCAGCTGTGAGGTGGATATCTACGGTACCCTCTCTGAGTATATCGGAACCTGCATCTCTCAGGATGCCGTTACCCTGCTCGACATCAACAATACCGTTCCTAACGATATGTACGAGGAGAGCATCAAGGGTAAGAAGTTCGCTTGCGACACCTATACCGACAAGGAGATCTTCATGGGCTTCCACTGTGGTAACACCGCTTCCAGCAAGGTTTGCAACTGCAACATGTGCTTCCAGCGCATCATGGCTCGCGCCCTGCCTGTTGAGGTGACCAACGGTACCCTGGAGGGTGACATCAAGCCAGGTCTCGCTACTGTATACCGTCTGCAGTCTACTGCTGACACCAAGTTGCGCGCTTACATCGCACAGGGTGAGGTTCTCCCCGTGGCAACACGCTCCTTCGGTTCTATCGGTATCTTCGGTATCAAGAACATGAGCCGCTTCTATCGTCACGTCCTCATCGAGAAGCACTATCCACACCACTGCGCCGTGATGTTCGGACATCAGGGTAAGTACCTGTGGGAGGTCCTCAAGTACATGGGTATCCCCGTGGACGAGATTGACTACAACTTCCCGAAGGGTGACTTCTACCCCACTGAGAATCCTTTTGCATAAGGTAATGATAAATAACAAAAGGAAGAGGATGCGTCATCGCATCCTCTTTTCTTTGCTTTTTGATACACTTTTTTATGCCGCAGGTAAGTCCTACACTTGTAAAAGACACTTTCTTTCATTGCTACAATCATCAGCAGCATCTGTAGAAGGGGGTTTTTACACCATCAGAACGGTACCTGAACATTCTCACCGCCCTCGAAAGGCGACTGTTCCATAGCCGGTTGCTCACCGTTCACGCGGCTGCCGAGGATCTCTCCCCCATTGTCATCCGACTGCTTGCGACGGCCCAGACGACTGTCCTCCGGGTTCTCGAAGCGGGTGAACTCACCACGGAAGGTCAGCAGCACATCACCGGTAGCACCCTTACGATGCTTGGCAATGATGATCTGTGCCATGCCATGCAGGTCACGGCCGTTATCATCCTGATAGATATGGTAGTATTCCGGACGATGGACGAAGAGCACCATATCCGCATCCTGCTCGATGGCTCCCGACTCACGGAGGTCAGAGAGCTGGGGACGCTTACCCTCCAAGCCCTCACGACTCTCCACACCACGGTTCAACTGCGAGAGGGCGATGATGGGGATATCCAGTTCCTTCGCCAGTCCTTTCAGAGAACGGCTGATGGTCGACACCTCCTCCTGACGACTGGAGAAGCGCATACCATTGGCATTCATCAACTGCAGGTAGTCAATCATGATAATCTTCACACCATGCTCACGCACCAGTCGGCGTGCTTTGGTACGCAGTTCGAAGACAGAGAGACCCGGGGTGTCGTCAACATAGAGCGGAGCTCCCAGCAGGTTATTGACCCGCTTGTCCAGACGGTCCCACTCGTCAGGGTGCAACTGACCGTTCAGGATTTTCGAGCCCTGTATCTCACAGACGTTCGATATCAGACGGTTCACCAGCTGCGTGTTACTCATCTCAAGAGAGAAGAATGCCATCGGCACCTGATAGTCGGCAGCGATATTCTTAGCCATAGAGAGGGCGAAGGAGGTCTTACCCATGGCAGGACGACCCGCGATAATCACCAGGTCGGAAGGTTGCCAGCCACTGGTGATGTCATCGAGTTTATGATAACCCGTCGGCACACCCGTCAGACCATCCTTGTTGGCAGCCGCCTTCTGGATGACATCCACCGCATTCTTGATGACAGGGTCAATCTGCGTATAGTCCTTCTTCATGTTCTTCTGCGAGAGTTCGAAGAGCGAGCCCTCCGCCTCCTGCATCAGGTCGTCGATGTCTATCGTCTCGTCGAAAGCCTTCGTCTCGATGAAGCTGGCATAGGATATCAACTGGCGAGCCAGGAATTTCTGGGCGATGATGCGGGCATGATACTCGACATTGGCAGAAGATGCCACTCGTGAGGACAGCTCCATCACATAGGCAGGACCACCCACGTTCTCCAAGTCACCCTGTTTGGCAAGCTGTTCCGTCACCGTCCATACGTCGACGGGCTGTTCCTTCAGCTCCAGGTCACGGATTGCCTCGTACACCTTCTGGTTACGGGGCTCATAGAAGCTCTCGGGATAGAGCATCTCACAAACCACGGTATAGGCATCCTTGTCAATCATCAAGGCTCCCAGCACGGCACGCTCTATCTCCGTTGCCTGTGGCTGCACATGGGCATAGGTATTATCTGTCTGTTGTGTTCTGCGCTGTCTGCGCTGGTTATTCTCTGGCATAACTCTATTTCTTTTTATATTATACTATAGGAACTATAGGTACTATAGTGACTATAGCGATTATAGTGCCTCACACTCTTTCAGCCACAGCGCACTGGAGGCATCACTCGGCATGCGCCAGTCACCTCGGGGCGAGAGGCTGACACTGCCCACCTTCGGACCGTCGGGCAGACAGGAGCGTTTGAACTGCTGGTTGAAGAAACGGCGACAGAAGGTAGTCAGCCACTTCTTGATGGTCTCCTTGTCGTATTTTTCCCCAAAGGCATGACGTGCCAGGAAGAATATCTTCGAGGGACGGAAACCGAAACGCAGGAAGTAATACAGGAAGAAGTCGTGCAACTCATAGGGTCCCACTAAGTCTTCCGTCTTCTGCTTGATATTCCCATGCTCATCGGCAGGGGTCAGCTCTGGTGATATGGGAGTGTCGATGATGTCCAGCAAAGTCTCGTTCTGTGCCTTGAACTGCGGGAGACCTGCCACATAACGGATCAGGTATTGTATCAGTGTCTTGGGGATGCTGGCATTGACACCATACATCGACATGTGATCTCCGTTATATGTCGCCCATCCGAGTGCCAGCTCAGAGAGGTCACCGGTTCCCACCACCATGGCATTGAGCTGGTTGGCAAGGTCCATCAGGATCTGCGTTCTCTCCCGTGCCTGGGAGTTCTCATAAGTCACGTCATGTTTTTTCATATCATGACCGATATCCTCGAAATGCTGGGTCACAGCCTTGGCAATGGATATCTCCATCTGCGAGATGTTCAGGGTCTGCATGAGCGTCGTGGCATTATCATGGGTACGGTCTGTCGTACCAAAGCCCGGCATGGTAACACCGACAATTCCTTTGCGGTCGAGTCCCAACTTGTCAAAGGTGCGGACACATACCAACAAGGCAAGGGTGGAGTCCAGTCCACCGCTGATACCCACCACCACATGCTGGCAGTTGGTATGTACCAGGCGTTTAGCAAGACCTGCCGTCTGGATATTCAGTATCTCCTCACAGGTCGCAGCCATCTCCGCATCCTGCGGGATGAAGGGACGGGGATTGACAGAACGCAGCATCTTGAACTCTGGCAGTTCCACCGCTTTACATTCAACTACAACAGCTTTTGCTTCCCGTTGTGCATTAATAAAAGTAGAGTTCGTATGCCGCTCTGTCCGTAACCGTTCGACATCTATCTGGGTCACCTGCATCTGTGGCTGCAGAGAAAAACGCTCTCCCTCCGCAAGCAGGTGTCCATTCTCGAAAATCATGGCATTACCGCCATAGACGACATCCTGTGTTGACTCACCGAAGCCACATGAGGCATAGACATAGCCGCTAATGGTACGGGCACTCTGCTGGGATACCAAGGAGCGCAGGTAGTTATGCTTACCTATCAGCTCGTCACTGGCGGAGCAGTTAAGGATGATATCCGCACCAGCCATCGTCAGGTTGTTGCTGGGAGGCAATGGTGCCCACACATCCTCACAGATCTCTACACCAAACTTCACCCCATCAACGGTCTGGAACACTTTCGGCTCGGCAGATAGAAGGATATGGGTACCGGCGATGTAAAGGTCTGTCGGATTCAAGTCCTGAGCAGAGGCAAACCACCGTTTCTCATAGAACTCGTTATAGTTGGGCAGATAGGTCTTGGGAACCATTCCCAACAGGCTGCCACTCTGGATGACCGCCGCACAGTTAAGCAACAGTCCTCCTGCCTGTACCGGCATACCTACCACACAGATAATATTCAACTTACGAGTGAAGTCCAATAACATCATAAGACCCTCCTCTGCCTTGGTGAGCAACAACTGCTCCTTGAAAAGGTCCTGACAACTATAACCTGTGATTGCCATTTCCGGAAAACAGATGAGCTCAACGCCCTCTCCTTCGGCGTTGGCAATCAGTTTCTCCATCTCAAGTACGTTATACTCGACATCAGCAACTTTAACGGCAGGTACAGCGGCTGCCACGGTAATCAGTCCATGTTTCATATTTATTTGTTTTCGTTGTTTCGGTATTATGGTATCAATAGCGACGAATCGCCATAGCTCAGGAAACGGAAGTCATGAGACAAGGCGTAATCGTAGATACATCGCCAATTCCCTTTGACAAAGGCACTCACCAACAGCAACAGCGTGGACTGCGGCTGGTGGAAATTCGTCACGAGCATCTTCACAATCTTATAGTCATAGCCAGGGGCAATGATAATCTGCGTGGAGGAATGCAGCACCGTCAACGCATGACGGTCCATCCAGTCGAGCAAAGCATGCAGCACCACTACCACCGCTTCCTCCTTACCACTTCCCTCGTATGGCTCCCACTGGTTCACATGCAACTGCTCCTCCGTCAGATCTGGATTCATCATCACTTTCAGTCCCATATAGTAAAGGCTCTCCAACGTCCGCACACTGGTGGTACCAACAGCTATCGCCTCACCATTGTAGGCAATCAGCCGTTCGATGGTGTGACGACGTACGGCGATATACTCCGTATGCATAGGATGCTCACCTATCGTCTCACTCTTCACCGGACGGAACGTACCGGCACCCACATGCAGGGTAAGCTCTTCCCGCTCAATGCCATGGGCATCCAGATCGGCAAGAACCTTCTCCGTGAAATGCAGACCTGCTGTCGGAGCTGCCACGCTACCCTTGATTTTCGAGTAAACAGTCTGATAGGTAGTCTTGTCACTTTCCTGCGTCTCACGATTCAGATAGGGAGGAATAGGCAGTTCGCCCACCGCATCGATAACCTCGGCAAAGGACACGTCACCATCCCACTCAAAACGGATGAGCTGACTCGTGCCCACCTCACCAAGCCGCAAGGCCCTTAACTCTAACCTCTCACCTCTCACCTCTAATTTACGCCTTAGCACATTCCCCTCTTTCCATTTCTTCTGATTACCCACTAAGCAGAGCCATGAGCAATGTCCACGCATCTGGAACATCTGCTCATAGTCGGCAGGCTCGTAAGGCTCCAACAGGAACACCTCTATCAAGGCACCCGTATCTTTATGGAAATGCAGACGTGCCTGTATCACCTTCGTATTATTAAACACCATGAGGGCTTTCGAAGGTAAATACTTGGGAAGGTTGTAGAACACATCCTCCCCTACTACACCTTTATTATATATAAGGAGTTTCGAGTGGTCACGCTCCGCCATCGGAAACTTCGCGATGCGGTTGTCCGCCAACTCGTAGTTATAATCACTGATATGTATCTCTTTTGTATCCATAAAAAACGCAAAGCGTTGACAAAGGTACGATTAAGTGAGCAAAAAACAAAATAAATTCATTTATTTTTTTCTTTCGAACGCAAGTATCTTCGACGAAGTCAAAGGTACGATAAAGTGAGAAGAAAACCAAAAGAATTTTGAGTTTTCTCGAACGCAAGTACTTTAAACGAAGTTAAAGGTACAAAGAAGAAAGTAAAAATGCAAATTAATTTGCAATTATTCCATCGAAAAGGGGCACATCCAAAGACGTGCCCCCACTTGCTATGTAAAGTAAATCTATTTTATAGGCGAAACTTTATTATTTAACAATCACTTTCTTGTTGTTGATGATATATACACCCTTAGCAAGTCCTTCTACAGAAGTAGCGTTCTTACGAATCTGGTTACCCTTCAGGTCATAAACAGTTGCTGGTTTCTCTGCGGAAATCTCGTTGATGCCTGCTGTTGAGGTAATATTGATAGTTACATCGGATGGATTAAACTCATTAGCTGGTGATGAATTATCAGTAAGTGCGATTCCAGAAATTGTTGCTGTTCCCCCTGTGAAATCAGAACTTGCCTTTACCTTAATAGTCACAATGGTTCCAGAATTTTCCTTGAACGTCTGATTTGAAGAAGAATAAGAAAGCAGTTTATAAACTCCTGCAGTAGATTGCTCAGCAATCTCCAATGTATGCTTACTCTTACCACGAGAAAGAACTACATTCAACACTTCCTCATCATCGTCATTAATGTACGTAGGAATTGACAAGCCTGTTGGCAAAGTAAGAAGGAACTCAAATGCACAAATCGGATCGGTGTTCACCATTTCAATCTCAATGGTACCCTCCTCACCAGGTTTCACCTCAATGTCTGAGGCTTTCAGAAGATTTTCCGCATGCATACCACTCGCCATGGCAAGCAACATGCCCATAAGTAAAAGTTTTTTCATTTCAATCAATTTTAATTGTTATTAATAATATACACATTTTCTATTTAATAAGCTTCATTGTCACTAAAGTCAAAGGAACGGCTGCCTGAAGACATAATGATATTCACTACATTGACAATGTCTGTAACGTTGACCTGTCCGTCACCATTCACGTCAGAAGGCTCAAACTGGAATTTTGAAGAAGGCTTTCCTAATATATAGTTTACCATCTCTACAATATCAGAAACATTCACTCTTGTATCACCATTGGCATCGCCAGGAATGAAGTCAGGTCCTTCGATCGTCAGTTTTCCTGCCACATAGCTGATCTCATAGTTCTGGGCATCCGCCCCTTTGACGGTAATCTCATACACACCAGGAGCACTATTGGAGGTTGCCGTCGTGGAGAACTTGGGAAGCGGGTCCAACATCCAATCCCCCTCATCATTTTTAAAGCCCTCATAGGTTGCTTCGAATGTCGGAAGAAAGTCCCCCTGCTTGATGGTATAATCATTTGCCTTAATGGTCAGAGGAGCCTTCGTAATAGTCATTGTACCAGGAATAATGGTCACAGATGTATTGGTGTAGCTTCCTCCCCATGCTTCTATTGGATAAGTCCCAACAGGTTCGTATCGCCCGGCATAACAGTTTATATCTGGTTCACCATCCAGTTCACCACCTTCGACGGTATACTCAAATTTAGGATTCTCATCCCCATACTGACGACTGCAATCCTTGATGCGAATGATCGATGACTCTACGACGGTAATAGTGAAAGGCAATTCTGAAAAAGTAATACCCGAACCATCTGCTTTAGACAATTTCACATTACGCAAATAGGCTGTCATACTACCCAATGGCACACGATCCTCAATCCATATATTAAATGCCGTCATTGGTCCGGAATTTCCTGTGATAGGAAGTCCTGTCATAGAAGCAGCCAGGACACGGTAGCATCCATTGTCTAATTGATTATCTGAGAGTGTAGTACTTTCGGGGATACGCTCCCCATATTTCCAACATCCACCATAAGTAACACCGTCAGGTAAATATAAGTCATACTGGAAAGCTACATATTCTGCATCATTATTCAGTTCGATGAGAACAAAATTCCAATTGCCTTTGGTGATTCTCACGTCTTTGACGACAATATTATCAGCAGCCGATACCATACTTGCTACTGCCATCCAGCAGATTGTCATGATGAGTCTGATTGTTCTCATGTCCATAATCCTCCTCATTTGATCATCACTTTCTTACCGTTAATAATATAAACACCCTTGGCTAACTGACCTTGATGTTTCTCCACTCTACGACCTGACAGGTCATAGATGGTTTTCTTCTCTTGCTCAGTCACCATAGCGTCTATCCCCGTAGTCATATCCATCGTCTCACATCCGAAGAATGTTTTCTTACCTGCAGGAGTCACAAAGAGGATATTACTGAGTGTGACATTGCCTTGACATGACTTAGACAAGCCTATCTCCAACAGACCAGAGTCCACATTGGACAGTGTCTCATTCTCCATAGAGACACCAACGACCATATAACGGTTCTTGCCAGTCTTCACATACTGTACCAAGTGATGGAGAGTCCCATCCGTCAGGTCTGCCTTCGTGACTTCCACACCCTCTGGCACCTCCATCTCAAACTGGAATGCCGTAAACCGCTCAGCATGGTTGACACCCATTCTGAAGCCATTATCGCATGCCATCAGTTTAGCACTTTCATCTTCTGTCTCACCGTCAGTAACACTGATAGAAAAATCCTTCATGAGCATTCTTGAACCAGCGGTATCTCCGGAGTTGGCAAGAATCATGTTAATGGCAAGCGTCACATCGAAGACATCAATCACACCATCACCATTCAGATCCGCATTCTTGAACACAAATGTTTCCGTTTGAATCTGCAGAATATGGTTGATCATCGTCACCACATCAGCGACATCTACCAAACCGTCTGCATTGACATCACCAGAGATGAGGTCTGCGACATTGAAAGGATATTGCAATGTCTCACCGCCAATGTATTTGCCGGCATACTTGTTTGCCATCTTCTCCGTTCCAAGGATGATATTCTTGATGGTGATCTCATACGCTCCTTTAGGAACCTCACCCTTGACAGGCATCAGTTGCAGTGTCATGAACTTACCCGTGCCTGGGGCAATACTCCCATCAGTGAGAAAATAGGCTAACACACGAATTGTACTGGCATCTATCTGTTCTGTCGATACTGTCATTCCCTTTGCCATAACCTCGGGGGTACAGAAACCCTCAAAGGTTTTATAAAGGTCATTGGGATAGACCATATCGAACTGAACACCCTTGACGGCATCATAAGTATCCAATGAAACATCAATGGAGAGATTGTCTGAGGGACCGACGGCTTGTACCTCTGCCTTCAAGTAGTTGGGAGCAAATCTGCTTCCATGTACTTTCACCTCCTTCATTCGCATTCCCGGGTCATTACTGTGAATCTGCATGACAGCACCATCAAAGGATTTCTCCTCTATGCTGTTATAGCGTACAGTAATATATTGAGAGCTTCCAGGCTGCAACACAATAGGCAGGTTCTCATCCACAGAGAAATTCTCATTAGTGAAAGTCACACGACTAATGGTCAACGGTGCCTGTCCCTGATTAGAATAATAGTAAGTACTAATACAATCCTGTGTCACGGGAACATCACCAAACCATAGTTCCTCATCACCTTGGATATAGGGACATACGATGTTGACATATCCGCCAACAGCATTCGACAACACATTCTCCACTACGTTATTGATCGTGGCAGAGAGTATCGCCTTGGAGGGCTCAAGGACGGTACCCTCACGACCAATCAGCTTCACCTTGAAGGTACCAATCACCCCCGCATTACCTTTAAACGGTTTGTCTTGGGGAGAGTAGACAAGAATGCGAAGATGGTTTCCGTCCAACGAAACAGCTGCCTGATGGTCTTCCTTGCGGTTAGAGAGGGCAAAGCTACCATCGACATACTGCAAAGAAGACGGCATGTCAAACTCTACCTGATAACCACTGACGGCATCGTCGTTCTTCATCGTCAGATTTATAGTCACATTCTCATCGGAAGCACCGCTTGCCGGCTCTACCGTCAGAACATTGGCGACAAAGGCATCACCTTTCAGGCGTATTGTATTCATGGTAGCAGGACTATTGCACAGAATAGTCATGGTCTGATTAAACTCACCACGCTTCTTCGGTGTGCATTTCACATCGAAAACACCATAGCAACCTGGTTCCACCACTAAAGGATACGAAGTTGGGGAAGAGAAGGCTGTGACATCACTAAATTGAATTCCAGTGATAATCAAGTTCTCATTACCCCGGTTTTCCAATCCAAGACCAAATTGATATTCCTCTCCTATACTCACCTTGCCGAAGTCCATCTCGTCTTGGTAGAAATAGGCATAAGCACCACGGATATCAATGCTTTCGTAGGCAGTACCACCAGACAACTCATTACCAGTGGGACTGGTAAGTGTCACCTTCACCTGCTCCAAGTCATAAATGCCAGGCTGCGATCCAAGCTTCACCTTGAAACTCGCCACCTCACCACTATTACCACTGATTGCCGCCATCGTCAGAGAATAGACAAAAAGATTCAAGACACCGTCTTTGTAGCCTACCGTCACCTGATGATCTGGACAGCGACTTCCAGCAGTACCAGACCCTTCCACAACAGAAAGGATTGCATTATCAATAGGAATACTCAGTTGCAAAGAGGACACCACGTCTGTATTCTTCATACTGACGCTGACGGTCACCTCACCACCTGCATTCCCTTGAATAGCAGAGATGCCAACCTCGTTGTCAGCCTGTGCTCTCATGCCAAAGCACAAAAGCACAGACAGCAACATCAGTTTCATTACATCGTTCATTTTACCACCTTTACACCATCAATGATATAAACGCCCTTCGGCAACTTCTCCAACTGAGCGTCCGACTTAGCGACCTTCTGACCCTTGACGTTATAAACACCCTTGGCGGTCTTTGAGTCACTGCTGATACTATTGATACCTGTTGCCTCACCAGCGACGGCGACGACCTCATTACCAACAACATCACCCAAGCGGATGGCGGAGATTCCCGCATCACCAATATTCAAGATAGCGTGCTTACCTGGTGCAAGCGTCTTACCATTCATATTATAGGCAAGGAAGATATACTCATTGTCAGACAGCCATGCAGAGGTGCGCTCGAAACCAGCCAGTGCCTCAGCAGCCTGGATATCGGATTCCTTGTTGACGGTAAGTTGTATCTGCACACCAGCCAATGCTACAGGAGTATTCACGTAGACTATGCCATCCTCGATGGTATAAACAGCCTTCTCAGCAGCCATGGCGGTATTCTGTGCCTTCGGGTTCATGACACTCTGGATGATACCGATCACGTCAAGAATATCTATTGCCTTGTCTGCATTCATATCGGCAGCCTCGAAGATGAAAGGACGTGGCTCTTTTCCTGCCGCATAGTTAACGGTGGTAATCACGTCATTCACATCCACATCACCAGAACCATTGGCATCACCGCGGGTAGAAGTCTTTGGAATAACATATACCACATTACTTACATCGTATTCCTTCAAGTCAGTGCTTAATACCTTATAATAATAATAGTAGCCGATATTGGGAGTCACTTCATAGTCAACAAAGGAAGTAGTGGTAACATCCATGATGTCCTGATTGATGCGGACTGTGTCACGAACTATACCCGGTTCCATTCTGTAAACCGGATATGTTTCTGTTCCTTCTGCATTCCATTCATAATACTCAATAATCTTATTTCCAAACTCATCAAGCACAGGAACCATACCCTCATACTCATGATAACGATAAATATTGAAACCCATCGCATCATCGAAGTTATTCTCGTCGTTGTTCCAAGTAAGAGTTACCTTACCCATACCGGGCTCTGCGGCAAAGCCTGTTGCCATCGAACCCGCAGCCTGGATATTGATATGGAATCGAGTACGCTCGTAAGGACACTCGAAGAACTCATTATCCTGGGCACCATAGACATAGATGCGGTTCTTACCATCACTATTGGTCTTACCAGTAATCGTGGTATATACGGTATAAACCGTTCCATCCGCATTCCAGGAGCCTTCATCCTCAATGGTATTCTGTGTATATGGATCACGCACGCCATAGCTTACCTGAGGTGCCACATTCTTGTTCATCGGACGGTTGAAGAAGATCTGGAACTTATGCTTACCAACACCAAGTGGTGGCATCTCATCATACTCGTCTTGTGCGTCATAACCATTCACCACAACTTTCCATACAACACCATGTGCCTCCTTGATAGGTCTTGTAGCCATATTGCTTAAGTCAATCTTACCAAAGGTATTGGGAGCATTGCCAAGTTCAAAGATAGACGGACGGATGAGATCCTCACGGGAAGAGCCGAGGTAAGAAGGTGTAGTAGACCTGTCAATCATTGGCTCTTTCGTGTTGATTGCCAAACTGTAATACAGCCCTTTATACTTTCCTTCTATGTCGCACTTCATACCGTTATTAAACCAGTTGTTTTGATTCAACCAGCTATAGCGGGGCAAATTCTGAGCACCGTATCCACCCAAGGTGTTATTGACGATATTGGTATGCTTTAAATTACGGAGAGAACTTTCATCAAAGCTTACAGAATATACCTTATTTAAATATGCCTCTGCATTAATATTGGTTATCACATTCCTGATACCAACAAGATTATTGAAAACATAATAATTGTATGATGCATCATCAGGCGAGATGTAGCAGTCTTTCATATATGGATATATATTTTCCCAATCCTCAGCCCTGAAGCCTTCTACACGGCAATAGGAAATGGTGTCACGTGGATTGTCATAGGTAGACCAGTTCACGAAGTTTCCCCATATACTACAACTACTCCACGAATTTGTTGTATAATTCATATCATCAGTCCATTCTGCTCTATACTCTGATGACTGGAGAAGCCCGTTATAATAATCCAACATATCCTTCTTCATCGCCAATACGGCAGGGGTCAGGAAATTAGGATCAGTGGTCTTATCCATCCGGGCGGTCATATCCAATGGAGACCAACTATCTGTCAGAAGATCTTTAATGTAGTCTCTTAGGTCGAATTGCTTGTCCGGGCTATCAACCTTATCCTTGTTAAACCATATATTATAATTGAGGTTATAATCTATACGCTTAGGAGTCAGATCTGTCTTTGCCAAAGTAAACAAAGTACTATCAGCATTCGTATATAGATAACTTCCATGATTACGTTGTCCATCTGAAAGATGGGATTTCACGCCCGTCCATCCACCTTCTCCTATATGTCTTGTAAAGACGATCGGTTTCTCAGGAGTACCGTTGGCAACAAGTTTACCGCTGGAAGAAAGACCCATTCCTTCAGCAAACTCTATACGGGTACCTGGCTCAATCGTCAGCGTAGCACCCTTCAGCACGGCAAGGTTCTCATTCACATACCATACGTGGTCAGCAGTCAGTGTCATATCCTTATCAACCATACCACTGATTTTCTTGAGGTTGGCAACCACCATCGTGAACTTTCCTTCCTGACGCTCTGAGCCATCACAACTGAAGATTACCTTCATCTTGATTTTGCGACCATCGGCAACAGTAGAAGGAACCTTTAACTTCAACGGGTTCAGGGAGACACCACGTCCATAGGAGTCGAGGTTCATACCGAAGTCTACCTTATTATTCGCATCGTTCAGGATCTCCACCATGTCGGGATCCTCAAAGTCGCCCATCTCCAAGTGCATCTTGATATTACGGGCAGGACCGAAGGTGGTACGGATAACGGGATAGACAGCAATGGTCTCACCTGCGTCCACCTCACCATCGGCAGAGTACTCGTCCTCGTCATTACCAGAGGCAGACTCCTCACCGTCACGGTCATTATACAGCACACGTAACATATCCACCTCTGCAGGGCGTTCTTTGATGTTATAAGCTCCAGCAATGTCGGCACTGTGCAGCAAATCACCCCATAGCATCTCCTGCGTATCATATTGCTTCACCATACGCAAGGCTGAAATAGCACCTGCCACCAATGGAGTTGCCATTGAGGTACCATTCAAGCGCTTGTAATCACCACCAGGAATCGTACTCAGAATACTGACACCAGGGGCTGCCAACTCGTAGTTGAATCCTTCCTCGTCACGATAGGTTGTAATCTCAGAGTACAACGGACCATCACAGTCGAAGTTACTGAACATGGCGAGGTTACCTTTATTGTCAGCAGTAGCCTGAACGCCCAGTACAAAGGAATAGGCGGCAGGGAACATGGGATAATAACAAGTACATCCACATGGATAATAGATACCCTTTCCATCATTACCTGCCGCAGCAACAATGACTGCTTTCTGATAAGCTTTCTCCAAAGCCAGACGAAGTGAGATAGAGTTAGCGTAGGTACCCAAGGAGAGGTTCATAACGGTAGCACCATTTGCTGCAGCATAGTCAATACCCTTGATAATGGTGGCAACATCACCCGTTCCATCACTCTGCATCACCGTTACCGGCATGATGAGAGCCTGAGGGTTGGCACCAATAATACCTTTATCGTTATTGGCTGCGGCAATGATACCGGCAACATGGGTGCCATGCATGTTATTGTCACGCATCTTACCAGAATTGCTGACAAAGTCGTAACCATGAACGTCACCCTTAAAACCATTATTATCATTGTCGAAACCTTCTACACCATTTGCCTCCATCGCATTGGTCCAGATATTTCCCTGCAGGTCAGGATGGGTAATATCAACACCTGTATCAATAACGGCAACAACGGGTCGCTCGCTATTGACTATTGGCTTGTTCCACAATGTCGGCACACCATAGGCAGCCAAGCCCCATTGCTGATCATAGTATGGGTTCTTACCATAGTCATCGGCAAGATGAGCCTCCATGGTATACATCTTATAGTTAGGCTCAGCAAACTCCACCTCTTCCAACTCCTTCAGGCTCGTCACCAGTTTCTCGGTCTGTAAGACATCCTTTTCCTCCATCTCCACTAAGTAGAGCTGGCTGAGGTCACGCTCCTGAACCGTCTGACCACTATATGCCTTTGAACGTCTCAATTCACGACCCGCTTTCTCGTTAGGGAGAAGTTTTTCCATCTTTTTAGTACCAAATTTCGTCAAGACATCATTGACTGCCTTGGTATCAACAGACTGGAACACGCCGCCAGCACGACGTACGTTAACAGCAGAGGCATCCTTGAATTTCACAAGAACTTGCCCTGGCACAAAATCATTCGGCAATTTATGTACATGCTGCCCTTTGGAATGAGGAGCCAATTGGAAAACCTCATTCTGGTTATCATTACTAAACTGCGCATAAACTGACTGGGCTGCCATTCCAAGCAACAACACCAATCCGGTAGTTAGTAGATTTCTTTTCATATTGGTTCTGTATTAGTTGTTTTGTTTGCAAAGATAGGAAAAAGTCTGGAAAAAGCCAAAAATTTTCAACTTTTTCTGTTTCAAAGGATGATCGAACTTTTACTCTGACGTTAACGAAGACTTTTACGATAATATTAATGGCGAATTAAAGGAACATAGAACTTGCTGATAATGAGGAAATTGCAAGAAAAAGGTGATTTAGTGATTGAAGTTTTCACAAATCTATATGTTATCAAAAAATAAATTTAACATTTTTTATTTTATTGCTTTATATATAGAGTTTGCTATAATAGAATCACTTAAATCACATTTTCGGTATAACCTACTGTAAATAAAGGCTTTAAACGGTGTGAAAAGAGGCTCCATTTGAATTAAATAAAGGCTTTATTCGGGTCAAATAAAGCCTTTAATCGGATGGAAAAACACGTTTTATTATTTTATTTTAACATTGTCGAAAAGCATAATACATGGACTACAAATGCACGTCGAAGAGTGCCATGACGACGGCAGTCAAGAAGGTGAGTCCAAGGATGCAGATGGGGACATAGCATTGACGGATGTCATATCGGGCAGGAATAGTCATGCGACGATAGAGTTGATAGACGAGCCATCCCACAAAACCTCCCCAAAGGAGACCAACGGTGATGTCACCAGGATAATGAACTCCAAGATACAGACGGGTATAACAGTTCAGCAACGACCAACCTACGAGGAAAAAGGTGAGCATCCGCTGACGCATCAACAGGGAGAAAAAGATGGCGATGCTGAACGTATTAGCGGCGTGGGCAGAGAAGAAGCCGTACTTTCCTCCACGATAGCCGTTGACCACATCCACCAAGGAGCCAATCTCCGGATCATGGGTGGGACGCCAACGTGCCACAAGGGGTTTGACAATCCCATCGTCAACGGCTCCTGCCAATAAGTAACAGAGTCCAGCGGCAGCCAGGATCAGCAATACCTCACGGACATTCCTGTTAGTCTTCAGCACGACATAGAAGAGTCCAAGGTAAAGGGGTATCCACGTCTTTGCATTTGTCAATGTCAGAATGAGATAGTCCATGAACAGGGAGTCACTGCCATTGACCATCAGCAACAGTTGTTTGTCATACTGTATAATTTCTTCCATATTCCTCAGGATTAAGATATTTCGGGATTTCGAGTCTATATCATTTCCAACTGCTTCGTCTCTATCCAACCTTGCTTACCATCAGCAACACGAATCTCTTTCCAACCCTTCATGGTGCCGTCACTAATTGTCACACGGGTACCCTCATGCAGGATGAAAAGGTCGGTACCGTTCTTGGACGGAGTACTCTTGACCGGGGCTGCCGTCGTCATGATTATCGCTCCCGTCCGATGGGTTAGTTTTTGCTTCTGTTGGTATGCAAAGAGGTTACTCAACAAGAATACCAACAACAGGAACAATGCTCCGAAGAAGCCCACCTTCCGTAACCATATACGATTGGAGAACAGATAGGCAAGGGCGAGAATGATAGCGATGGCAAGGGCAATTAAGGCTGTTCGTGCCCATGCGTCAACACTCATCAGGTTGACCAGTGAGTGATACCAAGTGACGAAGAACATCTCCGACTCCGGGGTTATCTTGTCAATGGTCTTTGAGCGAGCCATCTGCAGGTTAAAACGGGTATCAGCGTCACCAGGAGACAGCAAGAGGGCACGCTCGTAGTTCAGGATTGCCTTCGTGATATTATCCGTCCTATAATAGGCATTTCCCAAGTTATAATATATGTCAGCACTTACCCCACCCTTCAGTAAGGCCTCATAGTCAGCAATCGCCTGCTGGTAACGCTCATGGACATAAGCACTATCTGCATCCGCTTTCGTCACTGCATGAGAGGTAAGAGGAAAGAGGTATGAGGTAAGAGAAATGACGACAAGTAATAGAAGGTGGGGAGATACTATCCTCTCACCTCTACCCTCTGACTTCTTACCTCTTTTCATCGTTTCCTCAATTTTCATAATCGCCTGCATGGCAGCATCATATACTTTATTCATATTACCACTCGCATCTCCTGGAGCATAACGGGCATACTCACACTCATCGAGAGCACCGATAAACTGGTTGACGGTATCCGTATCAACACCCCGCTCTGTGAGCTGCTGACTGATATTCTCTCGGGAGAGCTGCGTGACAGGCATATCGAGCTTGTCGCCCACATAGCCCCAAAGTGCACGCAGCACCTCATCATAGAACTCACTCTGCTTACCTGATTTCAACAGTTTGTCGGCCTGACGCAGACGACGGACAGCAACCTTGTTGGCACGTTTTCCACGCATCTTCCCGATATTGGCATTCTCTATCGCACGATGACGGAAAATAACGAAGAGGGAGATGAAAACGGCAAGGAGAACGGCAAGACTCATCCAATAGAATGGTGAGCCGAAGAAGAACTCATCAACAGCACGCAAGCGGGTATCCTCTGTCTTGATATAACGGATATCCTTGTTCAACTGCTTCACTTCCTCACCACTATAGGCGGCGACACTGGAGGAACCGTCACCTTTTGCCACATCAAGGGTAAAGGGCTGTGAGCGGAGGGTCTTATAAGCGTTCGACTGCGTGTCATAATAGGTAAACTCCACTGGGGGCACCTCGTACTTACCCTGATGACGGGGTACGACGAGAATGTCGTATACCATGCTGCCTTCAATACCATTAGTCGTCAGCTTGGTGTTATCCGTAATTTTTGCATCATACTGGTCGAAGTCTTTAGGCAGATTAACCACTGGCTGCTTGATAAGTTTCAAGTTACCAGTACCACTCACTGTGACACGGAAAGTGATAGGGTCATTCGCCTTCACCTCTTTCTTATCGATGTTTGCCGTCAGGTTAAACGTACCTACTCCACCAGAGAAATTCGTTGGGCGTGCTGGCAGTGGGTCTACAGTAATAGTCAGACCCGGTGCCTTGATTTCCTTCTTCACCTCCATATAACCGGAACCTCCGTTGAAGAAAGCCTCAAAGGGGTCAACATTACGGTTCTGCAATACCACCATACCCTCATAGGTGATACTTGGTATCTCCAATTTTCCCGTGGTCTGTGGGAACATCACATACTGTTGCCACGTGACAGTACGATACGGACGACCATTGAGTGTCTCCAATTTAAAACTCTTCTCCTGTGGCAACGGAACCTCACGGGTATAGAAACTCTTCAAGTCCGGCATCTTACCGCTCAACGAGGTGAGGTCTACCAGAGTATAAACCTTATACGTTAACAGGATAGGCTCCTGCTCATGGACATGACTCTTGTTAGCACTGACCTTGATGAAAAGGTCGCTGCCAGAGATATGACTGCCTGCGGCACGTGCCTGTCCACCACCTTGCGGATGCTGTGCACCACCCCGACTGCCTTGCTGAGCCGTTCCTGACACCTTGATATGCAATTCATTGGAATGCAGCGATTTACCATTAACAGTAGCACGAGCTGCAGGAATGGTAAACGAACCATTCTTCGTTGCCGAAAGAATATAGGTATAGGTCACGGATGTCGAGCTGGAGGTGTGACCGTTGACCATCTGGAAACTCGACTGTGTTGACGTACTCGGTCCCATCAACACCTCAAAAGCATCAGGGATATTACCTGCCCGGAAACCGCTGACATCATCCGTATTGACGGTATAGGACAGACGGAACTGCTCACCTACCGCCACTTGGGAGGGAGCCTTTCCTGTTATCTGCTGTGCCATGGCAACCACGGTCAGCATCCATATATATAATAATGTAAGAGTCTTCTTCATTTTCATCTCTTTCTTACCAGTTCTTCTGCAACTTACGGGTCTGCTTCTGACGCTGCGCCTTCTTGATACGCTGCTGCGTATTCTTCTCTTCCTGCATAGCGGCATTCAACAACTGTTCAGCATTCTCTTTGCTCATCTGCGGTTTATCCTGCTTCTGCTGTTGCTCCTTGTCTTGTTGCTTCTGCTGGTCTTGCTTGTCTTGGTCTTTATTTTTATCCTTATTATCTTTATTATCCTTGTTCTGCTTCTGCTGCTGGTTCTGCTGATTCTGATGCTGCTGTTTCTGCTGGCGCTTACAGAGTTCCAGATTATAACGTGTCTCATCGTCATTGGGATTATTACGCAAAGCCTCTTTATAAGCCTCTATCGCCTCCCCGAACATCTGACGACCCTGACAAATGACACCTATGTTATGATAAGCGTATGACCGGCGACGGGAATTGGTTTCCAACTTAGCGGCAGCCTGAAACTGTTCGATCGCAGCGGAATCCTTCCTCTGCGCCAACAGCGCATTGCCCAAGTTATAGACAGCCTGAGCATTCTTGCCATTTTTCTCCACAGCCTTACGATAGTCAACCTCTGCCTCAGCATACTTTCCGGCACGGAACTGTTTGTTGCCCTGACGGACATAGTCCCGATCACTCTGGGCATGCGCACCTACCACCATCAGTAAGAGCAACATAGTGGCAATTTTCTTACGACGGAACAAATGAAGCTTACTCAGACGTTGATTCTTGATTTCCAAAATACATATCTCGGCTATCAGGAGTAAGAGAACGATGATACCCACTGCCTGAAACTGTTCATCATAATCACTGTATACCGTACTGGATATCTCTTTCTTCGCCAACTTGTCAAGCTCATGGTTCAACTGCTCCTGAGCATTACTGTTGTTCTCCACATGAATATAGGCTCCACCACCCGCTTGAGCAATCTGTTTACACATATCCTCATTGAGTGCTGACATGACGGTCTCACCCGTATTGTCCTTCATATAGTCGTTACTGCCAGCAATGGGAATGGGAGCGCCCTTTGTGGAACCGACACCCAGCATATAGACACGCATACCATTATCTTTTGCCTCCTGAGCAGCCTCCATGGCACCACCCTCATGGTCCTCACCATCGGTAATCACGATAATAGCCTTACCGACTCCTTCCTCTTGTGTGAAACTATGTGTTGCCATCGTCACGGCAGCAGCAATATCCGTTCCCTGTGTCTCTATCATTGACGGCTCAATACTGCTCAGGAACATCTTCGCCGATACAAAGTCGCTGGTGATCGGCAGTTGAACGAATGCCTCACCCGCAAAGACAATGAGTCCTATTTTGTCATTGGTGAAATGGTCGACAAGGTTCTCCACCATCATCTTCGCACGATCCAGACGACTGGGTGCCACATCTTCCGCCAACATGGAGTTACTGATATCCAGGGCTATGATAGTCTCGATACCAGTCCTTTTCTCATGACTTATCCTCGTACCCATCTGAGGACGGGCAAGCAAGACTATCAACAAGGCAAGAGCTGTCAATAGCAGACAGAACTTCACCAACGGACGATAGCGAGAGACATCTGGCATCAACTGGCGCACCAGTTCCATATCACCGAAGCGACGGAGTTGCTTGCGCTGACGGATGACCATCCACCAACGGATAAGTGCCAATACGGGTATCAGCACCAAGGCATACAGATATATAGGGTCTTCGAATCGAAACATAATATCTCTTACGGCAATTTTCTAAATATAGTTATTCTTAATAATATCTCTAACAGGAGCAACAAGACGGCAGCAATGGCAAAGGGCTGGTATGCCTCATATTTCCTGCTGTAGGTCTTAACACTCAGTTTGGACTTCTCCAGCTTGTCAATCTCCTTATAGATATTCTGCAACTCCTTATTGTTAGTGGCACGATAGAAATCACCATCCGTGGCAGAAGCTATGTCACTCAGTGTCTTACTATCTATCTCCACAGGAATATTCACATACTGTACGCTGCCAGCTACCACCATCGGGTATGGTGCCACCTTGTTGGTTCCCACACCGATAGTATAAACACGGATGCCCAGGCTCTTGGCTATCTCCGCAGCCGTCATCGGTGACAAGTCACCACGATTATTACTACCATCCGTCAAGAGGATGACGACCTTGCTCTTTGCCTTGGAGTTCTTTAAGCGGCTCACCGCATTCGCCAGTCCCATACCAATAGCAGTACCATCCTCTATCAGTCCACGGGTGGCAAGATCTGTACGGACACCATGAAGAAGATTCAGTAACGATGCGTGGTCTGTCGTCATCGGGCACTGGGTGAAAGCCTCACCAGCAAATATCGTCAGACCGATATTGTCATTCGGACGCCCAGCGATAAACTCTGCAGCCACCTGCTTTGCCGCCTCTATACGATTCGGCTTCAGGTCTTCCGCCAGCATAGAGCCCGACACATCCATTGCCATCATGATATCGATTCCCTCCACCGACTTGTTATCCCATGAGTTATGGGTCTGCGGACGTGCCAGTATCAGGACGAGCAACACAAAGACAGCTATACGCAAAATCAACTGTAATGGCATGAGCGTCACCTTCCAACTACGGGGAGCGAAGCGGTAGGCTTTTGTATCACTCATTCGCATAGTCGGCTCCGTCTTCTTCCTGTACATCAGGTACCATAGGATATAAGGTACGAGCAGGAGCAGGAGAAACAGATATTCTTTATTCGCAAATTCCATTGTTCTTTTTTCTTGATTACATGACTCCCGTGAGAATCATCAGTCTATATATGACAAATCCCAGCAGAACAAGACAAACGATAGTGATACCGCTGATTGACCACTTCAAGATGCGACGAGTCTTCAGCGAGCGCTGATCCTCTGCCGACAACTGTGGCTTCTCCTCTTCCACGACCTGCTGTTCTTGTTTGGTCTGGTTAATAAACTCTATCGCATTAACGAGGTTCATATCGTTCTCATTGATGAGGGTGGAATACTTAGCGAACTTCACCAGATCGGCAGTCATGAAAAGCTGACGTAACTCATCCAGTGATTTCTGGTCGCCATTCTGTGTCAACCGCTCGATAATCTCGGAACTGGTCATCTCCATTGCAGAGAACTTATAGCGTTCCTCGATATAACGGCGCAACGTATCTGTCAGCTTTGTATAGTATTCCTTCTGGTTCTCCGAGGAGATCATCTTATCTGCCTTGATCTGTTCAATCTCTTTCATTGCCTTCTGGTGAGGCAACAGTCTCTTCACCAGTTTGAAACTCTTGATGAGCGGTTTGTTGTCATGCAACCTAATATATAAATAGGTGGCGGCACCCAGTAAGAGCAACAACAGGACGCTCAACCAGAACACCAATGACCAGTCGCTCCATAGGAAAGGATTATCCTGTACGTCCTTCGGTCCGAAGAACTGGTTCATCTTTGTGGTGTCCACATCCACCTCCATCACTTTCAAGGCAAGACTCTTGCTCTGATATGTCTTCCCGTCTACCTTTACTTTAAAAGGTGGGAGATAATAGAGTTTTCCGTCAAAGGATGTCAAGGTATATACACGACTGCTCTGCTGTCCATGGTCTATGTCCTCCTTCTGTTCCTCACCGACCGACAGCACCTCAACACCCTCCACCAACTGCTCTCTCGACTTGTAAGTAGGGAAGACGACTGTTGCTTTTGCAGGTGCTGTCACTGTGACGGTGACATGTACCTGCTGCCCTATCAGCATCTGAATAGAGTCTATTCTTGCCTCCACCCCAACCTGTGCCATCATGGTGGCAACAGTACATACCAGTGATATCAGTATTAGGATTCGTTTCATCTAACTACGTTGTTTAAAAAGCATCAGCAGGTGTTTCACGAAATCATCATTCGTAGCGATACTGATCATATCCACATTACTCTTATTCATCGTCTCACGAAGTTGTTGCTGACGAGTCATCCAGTAGTGCTGATGTGCCTGACGGAGCCGTTTACTACTGGTATCTATATACTGCTCAAAACCCGTCTCGGCATCCACGACACGCATCAGTCCCACATCAGGAAGTTCCTTGGCACGCAGGTCATACACCTGGACAGCTACAACATCATGCTTACGATTACAAATCTGGATCGTCTGCAAGAAGTCCTGTTGCACATAGAAGTCACTCAGCACGAAGGCAGTACAACGACGTTTTGCCACACTTGTCAGGAATTCCAGTGCCTGTTTGATATCCGTCCGTTTGCTCTCCGGCTTGAAGTCCAACAACTCACGAATGATATACAGGATATGCTTACGACCTTTCTTCGGAGGAATATATTTCTCTATATGGTCAGAGAAGAACACCACACCGATCTTGTCATTATTCTGAATGGCACTGAAAGCAATAGTAGCAGCTATCTCCGTCACCATGTCACGCTTCATCTGTTTCTGGGTACCGAAGTCAAGGGAGCCGCTGACATCAATGAGCAGCATCACCGTCAACTCACGCTCCTCCTCAAAAACTTTCACATAAGGACGGTGAAAACGTGCTGTCACATTCCAGTCGATGTCCCGGACATCATCCCCATACTGGTATTCACGCACCTCGCTGAATGCCATACCACGCCCTTTAAAGGCAGAGTGATACTGTCCTGCAAAGACGTTGGCACTCAATCCTCGTGCCTTGATCTCTATCTTCCGAACTTTCTTAAGTAACTCAGCAGTTTCCATTAAGGAACCTCAACCTTATTAATAATCTTTGAAACAATCTCCTCACTGGTCACATTACTTGCCTCAGCCTCGTAAGTCAGCCCGATACGGTGACGCAGCACATCATGTGCGACAGCACGTACATCCTCAGGTACCACATAGCCACGACGCTTGATAAAGGCATAGGCACGTGCTGCCTTGGCGAGATTGATAGAGGCACGCGGACTACCGCCGAAGGATATCATGTCTTTCATATCCTTCAGTCCATAGCGGTCTGGATAACGTGTGGCGAAGACGATATCAGCGATATACTGCTCTATCTTCTCATCAATATACACCTCACGAACTACCGCACGGGCATTCAGGATCTCCTGTGCCGTAGTGACTGGCGTTACCTCAGGCAGTGCCCCGGCAATATTCTCACGAATGATACGCTTCTCCTCCTCCAACGTCGGATAGTCAATGACGACCTTCAGCATGAAACGGTCCATCTGTGCCTCAGGCAACGGATAGGTACCTTCCTGTTCTATCGGGTTCTGTGTTGCCATCACCAGGAATGGCGAGGGAAGATCGAAAGTCTCCTTGCCAATCGTCACCTGCTTCTCCTGCATCGCCTCCAACAGGGCACTCTGCACCTTCGCCGGCGCACGGTTGATCTCATCTGCCAAGACAAAATTGGCAAAGACGGGTCCCTGCTTCACTTGGAAGCGCTCGTCTTTCTGGGAATAGATCATCGTACCTGTCACATCAGCAGGCAACAAGTCTGGCGTAAACTGGATACGACTATATGAGGCATCAATCAGTTGGGAAAGGGTTTTGATGGCAAGGGTTTTTGCCAAGCCGGGAACACCTTCCAACAGGATATTACCATCACTCAACAGACCTATCAATAATGAGTCTACCAAATGCTTCTGTCCTACAATCACACGATCCATACCTGCTACCAGATTGGTAACGAAACCGCTTTGTTGTTCTATCCGGATATTCAATTCACGGATATCAATAGATTCTGCCATAATTCTATAATTGTTTATTACTCTAACTCGAAAATCCCTGTCGGTGTAGTACGCTTGAGCACCTCCATCTTCAGGTCAACCCCAACGATGATGCCATAATCACGGAGGACACTCTCCACCGTTTTACGTGCCAGCTCGGGGTGGTTGTTCTCCTCACTCAGATGACACAACCATACATAACGCAGCTGTTCCGACATATTCTCTACCAATGCGAGACCACAGGAGCGGTTGCTCAGATGTCCTGTCTGCGACAGGATACGCCCTTTCAGAAACTGCGGATAAGGTCCGTTGATGACCATCTCCTCATCATGATTCGCCTCAATAACGAGATAGTTCGCTTCTGAGATATAGTGCTTCATCTCCTCAGTGACACATCCTGCGTCGGTGATGATACAGAAGTTGACACCCTCTGCCCGAATCATATAACCTACGTTGTCGCTACTGTCATGAGGGACAGGGAAAGGAGTCACGAGGAAATCCCCGATCTCAACCGTCTTTCCTTTCTCCAGGCAATGCTTCAGCTCTGGTAAGACTTTCTGTTGAACACAATAGTTCTTATCAATCCCCTCATGCACCTTCTCGGTAGTATAGATAGGGACTTGGTAGTCCTTACTAAACGAGCCTACCGATTTGATATGGTCGGCATGATCATGGGTGATAAGCACATGATGCACCTGAGACATACTCAGTCCGTAATCCTTAAAGTCTTTTTTAAGACCTCTTAGTCCTACACCGATATCTATTAATAGTCCATCCGTCGGGGTCATCAGCATATAGCAATTACCACTACTGCCGCTGCCAAAGGATATAAATTTCAGCATTTCAGTTAATATTTTGCGCAAAAGTAATAAAAAGTTAGGAGTTTTCCTTATCTTTGCATTGTTTTTTGAAATTTTTAAACTTATGAAATATTACTTGTTATTTGTGCTTGCATGGATGCTCAATGGTTGTCAACTACATGACGAGAATGCTTCCGATGCTGTTGACAAGCCCCTTTTGGCTTGGTCTGAGGCATATTTCGGGTATAATTATAAGGAAGCATTGGACTATATGACTCCTGAGAGTGAGAAATGGATACGCTTTGCCGCCTCCAATATCACGGAGGAGGACATCAGCTTCATCAACGAGCATAACAAGGGGGCAAAGGTGGAGGTCATCGACCGCCATATCCTGGAAGGCGACACCACCTGTTCTGCCCGGATCCGAGTCACCGACTTTGTGCAGTTAGGTTTTGTAGGACAAGAGGGAAAAGTCGTGGAGCAAGCGGAATACCAGATTACGCTGGCGAAACGGGATGGTAAATGGAAAGTCAGAATGGAAGGCCCACTGCAAAGTGGAAAGTAAAGTCGCGGCTGAGTTTCGGATGGGCAATCGGATAATGCTCGTCACTATTCTCATAAGCGGGATTGACGGCTTTCATACCCAAATCGAAACGCAGGATAAAATAATCGAAATTGAAACGGAAGCCCAGTCCATAGCCTACAGCCAATTGCTTCCAGAACTCAGAGATCTTAAACTGTCCCCCAGGCTGCTCGTCATACGCCCGTAACGTCCAGATATTACCTGCATCCACAAACAGGGCGACACCCAGTTTCCAGAACAGGTGTGCCCGATACTCCATATTCAGGTCAAGTTTCATGTCACCCGTCTGGTTAATGAAGTCAATACGCCCGTCCTTACTGATGTATTTTCCCGGTCCCAGACTGCGTACGCTCCATCCTCTGACACTGTTGGCACCGCCAGAGAAATAACGTTTCTCAAAGGGCAGGATATTACTGTTGCCGTAGGGATAGGCGATACCCAGTCCTGCATGGAACACCAGCTGGTTGCTGTAATTGAAGTTGATGGTACGGGTCACATCAACATCCGCCTTCACATATTGGGCATAGGCGATATCGAGGAAGGTATACTGTCCCTCACCGTTACGGTGGAAATGGAATGTCCTTGCGGCAAGTCCCAGCAGGTTACCCGCAGTCTCGGCATTCGCCTTAATGGCAAAGACACCGTTATTATAGGAGTACCCCACCCCGAATTTCATGATAAACAAGTTCTCGTAGTTATAACGCAGGATGGCATTCCGGCTGCTGGTATCATCCAGATACTCTTTCTTAAAGGTATCACTGATCCATGGCATGGAGATATAGTTCAGATCCAACAAGTCTATCCGGTAGTGATCGTGGTGCTCAGGATTGTTCCATTTATACCGCCATCCCACGGAGAACACTCGTCTGTGGAACTCCGGACGGTTCTGGAGGTCATACAACAGCGACACCTCACTGCTGGCATTGATACGGCGATGGATGTTGGACGACAGGAAGGGAGCGATAAAACGGGGGAATGTCAGTTTCGTCCCCAGGCTATACTCTAAGAAGTTATGACTGGAATAGCCTTCCAGTCCCTTGATAGCCTCATAGGCGCCACGCAGTTCTATCGTCAGGTTCTCCGAACCTTTGAACAGATTCCTGTTCTGATAGGTCAGCGAGGCAGCAGCACCCAGGTCACCTGCCGTATTCGTACCTTCCGGCTGGAAGGAGATGGTAGAGGGTTTGTTCGTGCTGATTTGTATCTGACAGTCTAACAGACTGCTGTCCGGTTGCTCCTTAAACGAGATATTGGTATAGCGCACAGCCCCCAGTCTGCCGAAGTGGTTATAGGTACTCTGCAACTCTTCCGCGGAATAGTACTCCCCTCCCCTGACAAGTGTGTTACGGCGGAGCACACCCCTCCGCAGATGGATGACGGAGTCTTCTGGGTCGCCACAGGAATACTCCACACCTCTCACCATATAGCGCTGGTGTGGCATCACATTCCCGTCCCTGTCACGCTGCTGTCGCAGCACCAATACCACATCTATCTCCTGTGAGTGCGCCACAGAGTCAGCCTCATAGATGATATATTCTTTGTTGAACCTGTAATAGCCGAGGTTGTTCAACTCCGAAGTGATCCGCTTACGCTCCCCGTCCAGGTTCTCCACACTGAAGCGCATCCCGCTTTTGAGTCCTTGCTGCTGGGGGTCGTCAAGATGTAACAGACTGTTTATCAAGGAGTCCTCAATGACATAGTCTATCTTACGAATGGTATAGGGTTTCCCCGGATGCAGGAAGTAGGTCACATCGACCTTCTTGTTCTTTGCCTTGGTCATCGCATCGACACCCGCCCGGAGGTATCCCATATTCGCCAACTGGATCTGCAGGTCCTCCATCGAGCGGCGGGTACTCACGGAGTCATACAGCACAGGAGCCTCACCGATGGAGCGCAGCATGCGGTTTATCCATTTCGTCGTGTCTCTGCCTGAGAGGGAATAGGTAGCAAGGGGAATCTTGACGGCAGAGAACCAGCGGGCATTACCATGCTGTCGCACATAAGCCTTCATGGCTGACGGGTTGACATCCTTTGCCTTGGACTCGCTTTTCACTTGTACCTTATTTAATAAATACGAGCCTTCAGGGACGTATTTTGTCTCTGAACAGGCACATAAAAGAAGTACCAGTGAAAGATATAGAGTGCTTCTGAGCCGCATTTTGTTGCAAAGGTACGAAAATAATTGAGAATTGACCACCGAAAATGGAGATTTATTCTTAACTTTGCCAGAAATTACAAGAAAATGATTAGTAAAAACCAGATGAAGCTTATCCGTTCTTTGGAATTGAAGAAGAACAGGAAACGGGAAGGACTCTTCGTGGCTGAGGGTCCGAAAGTCGTCGGTGACCTGCTGCAGGCTGGCTATCGGTCGAGGATGCTCTTCTCGACGACGGAACGTCCTGACGCTGAACTTATCACGGAGGAAGAGCTTCATAAGATCAGTTTCCTGCAACACCCGCAGGAGGTTCTTGCCGTCTTCGAGATACCCGTCTCCCACCAGTCAACACTCACCTCCCGACTTTCCCTCGCCCTTGACGGGATACAGGATCCCGGTAACCTGGGGACCATCATCCGCATTGCCGACTGGTTTGGCATCTCCACCATTTACTGCTCATTGGACACGGCGGATGTCTATAACCCGAAGGTGGTGCAGGCGACCATGGGCAGTCTTGCACACGTCCGGGTTGTTTACACGGATTTGTTGGAACTTTTCAAAACTCTCCCGCCCTCCTATCCTATCTACGGAACCTTGTTGGACGGGGACAATATTTACGAGCACCAACTGACCGATGAGGGAATCATCGTCATGGGTAATGAGGGTAACGGCATCTCTGCGGAGGTACGACAGCACATCACGGACAAGTTGCTCATTCCCGATTTCCACACAGACGGACTGCGGGCAGAGAGCCTGAATGTCGCCATCGCCACAGCCATCACCTGCTCCGAGTTCCGCCGCAGGAAAAATCTTTCAATGCCTCATAGATACGCTGGACAGGAAGTCCCATCACATTGAAATAACTCCCATTCATCCCTGTCACACCCACATGCCCTATCCATTCCTGAATACCATAGGCACCTGCTTTGTCAAAAGGATGATAATGGTCTATGTAATAGGTAATCTCGCTGTCAGAAAGTGTCTTGAAGGTCACATCTGTCTCTACCGAGAAACAAACCTGCTTCTCCCGGGTTGTCAAACAGACCCCCGTAATGACCTGATGCGTCTTTCCACTCAGCTCATGGAGCATCGTAACCGCCTCTTCGGCATCCTTGGGTTTCCCCATCACCTTCTCTCCCAATATCACGATGGTATCTGCGGTGATAATCAACTCGTCGGCAGCTATCGACTGCCGGTAGGCTGCCGCTTTTTTCTGGGAGATATACCCTGCGATGTCTTTGGTCGGAAGGTCTTGAGGATAACCTTCATCTATTCCGTCTAACACTCTGACTTTAAACGGGATATCAAGACCACCCAACAGCTCCTTTCGCCTTGGTGAGTTACTGGCGAGGATTATCTGATAACGATCACTTACCATCCGAATGCCCTTTCATCTTGCAACCATTTACCTTGTGCTCTCAGGGTCTGTTCTATCACATCCCTGCCACACCCATCACCGCCATCTCTGTCACTGACATACAGACTGGCAGCCTTTATTTCACTGCAGGCATCCTTGGGACAAACGGGACACCCTACTCTGTTCATCACCTCCAGGTCGGGGATATCGTCTCCCATGAACATGACCTCTTCGTCCTTCAGCCCGTGTCTGGCGAGGAAATCCTCATAAACCTTGATCTTCACGGCGGCACCCAGGTAGATGTCCGTCATGCCCAGTCCCTCATAGCGTTTCCGCACCCCCTCTATCCGGCAGCCGGAGATGATGGCGATATTCAGTCCCATCTTCACCGCCATCTGGATGGCGTAGCCGTCCTTGATATTCACCGTACGCAACGGGGTACCGTCTATTCCCAGAGAAATAGTCGATTTACTCAGCACACCGTCCAGGTCGAAGACGATGGCGCGTATCTTCTGCAAATCATAGTTTATCATTGGTTTCCTGCTTTTCTATGTATATGTAGTGACATACGTTCGTAAAGATCTTTCATAACAGGATGGTTTTGCAACAGCTGTGCCTGATGACAGATGACATTCTCGTCATAACGGACGGCAGGACCGGTCTGAGCCTGCAGGGGATGCAGCTGGTGCACCTTCCGTGCTGTCTCGTCAATCAGAGGGAGCATCACGTCGAAACCCATACCGTGCTCTTCGAGTATCTCAGCAGCCATGGCATAGCAGTGGTTAGTGAAGTTACAGGCAAAGACGGCGGCAAGATGGAGATATTGCCTGTCGTCGCTCGACAACTCACGGACTCGCTCTGACACACTCTCCGCCAACAGTCTGATCACACCCATAGCCTTGGCATCGTTCGCCTCGATAAAGGTGGGAATCTCCGCAAAGTCGACAAGCCGCTCCTTGGAGAACGACTGCATGGGATAGAACACCCCATAGTGGTGTGCCATCCCTTTGAACATCTCCATGGGCATCGAACCGGCGGTATGCATGAACACCTGCGACTCCCTACCCTTCGTCACCGCAGGAATCATCCCGGCAAGGGCAGAGTCCTTGATGGAGATGATATAGGCATCTGCCACCATCGGAAGGTCTTCCGCCTTGTCAACAGGCTGACCGCCAATGCGTTCCGACAAGGTCTTTGCCGATGCCATCGTACGGCTGTACACACAGACGATCTCATGACCTGCCCTCAACAGGCTCTGTCCGAGGTTGGTGGCAAGTCGTCCCGCCCCTATTAGTACGATCCGCATCTTAGTATTTGTTCAGATGGACATTCTCCCATTTCAGCTTCTCCTCGTTCTGGGGCTTGCGCTCGTCAGCCTTGTGACCTACGGCGAGCACACAGAGACACGACAGGTTCTCCGGGATGTCCAGCACACCCTGTATCACCGTGTCGGCACTCGTCCCGTCACTCAGTCCCCTGCCACGCATCTGTATCCAACAGGTGCCCAGTCCCAGTTCCTCAGCCTGGTACTGCATCGAGATGGCGGCGATAGAACCGTCCTCCACCCAGCAGTCGTTCTGCATCGGGTCACCAAGCACGACGATGGCAAGGGGGGCACCCTTCAGGAACTGACCTCCCATATCCTTGGCATCCGACAGTTTCTCCAGGTCCATCTTGTCATCGACCACCACAAACTGCCAGGCACGCTGTCCCTTGGAGGTGGGTGACATCAGTCCTGCACGGAGGATCGTCTTCACATCCTCACCGTCTATCTCTTCCTCTGTAAACTTACGATGCGAGCGGCGCATCTGCACTAATTCCTTGAAATCCATATTCGTTCTGTAAATATTTGCGGATGCGAAGATACGAATAATTATCCATTTATCCAAGAAAGCGTGGGTTTTATTTGTTTTTTCCCTCTTTTATTCGTACCTTTGCACCCCGTTTGACAACACAAAGGAAAAGAAATATATACATTAATTAATTGATAGGATATGAGAACCATACTGACAATGCTATTCGCATTGCTGGCAATAGTAGTACGTGCCCAGGATGCCCATGTCATGGGACATGTGGCTGATGAGAAGGGGGAGCACCTGCATTATGTGACGGTGATGCTGAAGGGTACGACAATCGGCGGCATGTCTGACGAGACAGGACACTACTTCCTCAAAGACCTGCCCGTGGGTGAGCAGACACTGGTGTTCTCCAGCGTGGGCTATATCACCCAGGAACGGAAGGTGAGCCTGTCGCACAACCAGATGCTGGAACTCAATATCACACTGGAGGAGGAGTCGTTCCTGGTCGACAACGTGGTCGTGACGGCGAATAAATACAAGACGAAGCGGAAGGAGACAGCGAATATCGTCAATGTGGTGTCACCTGTGTTGTTCGAGATGACGACGGCACACTGCATGGCTGACGTGCTGAACTACCAGACGGGACTGCGGGTGGAACAGACCTGCTCCAACTGTGGAGTACCCTCCCTGCGTATCAACGGACTGGAGGGACAGTACTCCCAGATCTTGATGGACTCCCGTCCTATCTTCTCATCACTTGCCTCCGTCTATGGACTGGAACAGGTGCCTGCAGGTATGGTTGACCGTGTGGAGATCATCCGCGGTGGCGGCTCGGCACTCTATGGTGCCAATGCCATTGCCGGTGTGGTGAATATCATCACCAAGGAGCCTACCCGCAATTTCGTGAATGTCGATCACAGCTCATCCTATATGGAGAGTGGCGCCTTCGACATCAATACGGCGTTCAATGCCTCGGTGGTATCGGACAACCGCAAACTGGGGCTCTTCGTCTTCGCGGTGCAACGCAACCGCAAGCAGTATGACCGTGATGATGACGGCTTCTCGGAGATTCCCAAGCTCAACAGTACGACGGCGGGCTTCCGCAGCTTCTTCAAGACTTCTGACTACGGACGGCTGACAGCGGAGTACCATCATGTGGGAGAATTCCGCCGTGGCGGGTGTAACCTTGACATGCCTCCCCATGAGACCGATCTTACGGAGCAACTGCGTCATAGCATTGATGCCGGTTCCCTGCGCTGGGACTGGTACAGCAACGAGCAGAAGCATTTCGTGTCGCTCTACAGCAGTATCCAGAACACGGCACGTGAGAGTTACTTCGGTACCAACAAGAATCCGGACGCTTACGGACAGACTAACGACATCACGGTGGTCACCGGAGCACAGTACCGCTACTCCTATCCCTTCACATGGGGACTGAAGGGTGATATCAGCGTGGGAGCAGAGTACACCTACAACCGACTGCATGACAAGATGCTGGGGTACGGACGTGACATGATACAGCAGGTGAACATTGGTGGCGGCTACCTGCAGAACGAATGGAAAAACGAGCAGTGGAGCATCCTCCTGGGAGCCCGCCTGGAGAAACATAACCTCCTGAAGAATGTCGTCTTCTCACCAAGGGCGAGCCTGAGATACACACCGGTGGAGAATGTCATCTGCCGACTATCGTATGCCAGCGGCTATCGTGCGCCACAGGCTTACGACGAGGACCTGCACGTGGGTGCCGTGGGGGGTGAGGTGTCACTGATCACCCTGGCTCCTGACCTCAAACCGGAATACTCGCACAGCATCAGCGGCAGTGTGGATCTCTACAAGCGGTTCGGCGACTGGGAGACGAATCTGACCGTCGAGGGCTTCTATACGCGGCTGAATGATGTGTTCGCACTCACGGAGAACGGACATGACGAACAGGGCAACCTCCTGCTGACACGTGTCAACTCCAGTGGAGCATACGTGGGTGGTGTCAATCTGGAGGGAAAGATCGGATACCGCCGTCTCCTGATGCTGCAAGGTGGCTTCACATGGCAGCGCAGCCGCTATACCGGGGATTTCACATGGAGTGAGAACGAGAACATCAAGCCTCAGCGACGGATGTTCCGCACACCCGACCAGTATGGGTATTTCCTCATGACGTATAATCCAACCCATCACCTGACTTTCTCCCTCGACGGCAAGGTGACAGGCAGTATGCTGGTGCAGCACTATGCCGGCTATGTCCCTGAGGATGAGGAGGTAACGACCAAGAGTTTCTTTGAGATGGGGCTTAAAGCGGCTTACGAGTTCCATCTCTACAAGCACTATACCTTGGAACTGAACGCAGGGGTGAAAAATATGTTCAACCAGTTCCAGCGGGACATCGACAAGGGAAAAGACCGTGATGCCAGCTACATCTACGGTCCGGCAATACCCCGCACCTGGTTCTTGGGACTGAACTTTAAATTATAGTATTAAGTTGCGTGTGTTCTACATACGCAATTTTAAGAGTATTCCTCCTAACCCTACACTTGTAAAGGATAATCCCCTTCATTGTAAATCAAATTGATTTGCAAAGTAAATCAAATTGAATTACCGAGTAAATCAAATTGATTTGCAGTGTAAACCAAGTTAGATTACAATTCTGCATGATATAGTTTTCATTGACGTTGCCTAAGGCTTCAACCCTTGAAGCCCGTACCTTCGACCTTCGGAGCCTAAAGCTTCGACCCTTGGAGCCTAAGGCTCCTGCCCCCGAAGCCTAAGGCTTCGCAAGGATGACTTCACTCGTTTTTATACGTATTTTAAGGGCAAAAACGCCATTCGTTGTCACCCTTGTCACCTCGTTGTTACCGTAACACATTGTTTTTCAAATAGTTTTGCAAGGCGGCAACGGTTGCAAGGGTAAAAAACTTTATGTATGCGCGCATGAGATAAAATTCTCTCATGCTTGGAAAAACTTAAATAAATTTGGGTTTTCACTTACTTAATCGTACCTTTGCACAGTATTAATTAATATAACATGACAAAAACTTGTTTCCAAATATACAAAAGGAGCTCACCTATCCTTAGGAGAAGTGGATCATTCAGTCCCCAAATTTCCCTCTGAAAATCTCATGTAAAAGGGTGTTTTACATGCAAGTCAACAAAATCCGTCTCCTTTTTACTCCGATATCTCCTATGCCTCACTCTAATATCTCCCATAGCTCATTCCAATATCTCCCGTGGTGTACGGGAGATATTCCTTTACCCTATTAGAGACTATTCCTTAGGGGGTAAGCA
>Ga0310695_10000493_pt1 | contig 103230 bp, 57 predicted proteins | sample RumenRJG_04DNA_FD_203882 | JGI IMG/M metagenome (GOLD analysis project Ga0310695, IMG submission 203882) | Bovine rumen microbial communities from Lethbridge, Alberta, Canada - RJG_04 (v2) (version 2) | ecosystem: Host-associated > Mammals > Digestive system > Stomach > Rumen | place: Canada...
TATTGATGTTGTGCTGTTGCTTTTTACTGAAAGCTACTACTAACGACTCATAAATCTACCCTTAATCGTGTATTGGATGATAGTTGCGGATTTTAGGATAAAAATAAAATTCATATCTGAAAGAGGCTCTGCAAGAGACTCTAAGACATTAAGGTGTTTTGATGGTTTTTGTTTATTCAAAATGTAGTTGAAATCAAATACACATCATTAATTTGCCTACAAAATTACTCTATTTCCGCCGTAAAAACAAAAAAACAACAAATAAATTTCAATTTCTCATATATTTTCTGTAATTTTGTGGCGCAAAATCAGACAATAATAAAAAACATCATAAAAAAGAATGGAAAATTCAACTATTAACCAGGAAGCTCCAAAGACAGAGCAGTACCTGAACAATCAGGAAACTTTCTTCCTGAAGTACAAGAAAGCAATTATCGCAGCAGTCGTTGCTGTAATCGTAATCATCGCTGGTTCTATTGCATTCAAGACATTCTACTGGGGACCACGTGCAGACAAGGCTTCTACAGCACTCGCTAAGGCGCAGGAGCTTTTCGCTAACGAACAGTTTGAGAAGGCACTCAACGGCGATAAGGGTGCAGAGGGATTCCTCGCAGTTGCCAACAACTATGGCGGCACAGATGCTGCTAACCTCGCTAATCTCTATGCAGGTCTCTGCTATGCTAATCTCGGCAAGTGGCAGGAGGCTGTAAAGTACCTCGATGATTTCTCTGCTCAGGATGACGCTATGATCAGTCCTGCTGCTCTCGCTGCTCTTGGCAACGCATACGCTCACACAAATCAGATTGACAAGGCTATCTCTGCTCTTAAGGATGCTGCAAGCAAGGCTGACTCTGAGGCTGAGGATGGCGTAAACAACTCAATCTCACCAACTGCACTTATTCAGGCAGCTCGTCTCCTCGAGAGCCAGAACAAGCAGGATGAGGCTCTTAAGATCTATCAGACAGTCAAGGAGAAGTACGTTAATGCTCCTGCTTCTATGGATATAGATAAGTACATTGAACGTTTGAACAAGTAATGGACTTATCTGATTTATCTACGCTGATACAGCAACTCTCAACAAAGAAAGTGCCTGACGCAAGCAATATGTGTTTTGGCATTGTTGTATCAGAAAACAAAGCCGACATTTCAGGCAATCTCTTACGTGGATGCGTCCTCACGCTCGAAGAGCATGGGGCGCTTCCCGAGAACATACACATCAAGACTGTTCCTTCTGCATTCCAGCTTGTATATGGTGCAAACCAGATGACGCTCACAGGCAACTATGATGCCGTTATCCTGCTTGGATGTATAATAAGAGGTGAAACCTCACAGTTCGACCTCTTAGGTCATGGAATATACGATGGTATATCCCACTTGATGACTTTCAAGGAAACTCCTATCGTTTGTGGCGTACTCACCACAGAGACAATGGAACAGGCAATAGCTCGCTCACAGCACGGTCCTCTTAACAGAGGAGCAGAAAGTGCGGTGGAGGCAATAAAAATGGCGAAGTTTTAATACTTCGCCATTTTTTTGTAAACTGAAAATTATCAGAAAGGAGCTTGCGCCTTGTTTTGGAAAGTAAATTGTCAGTAAATTATAATCAGTAAATTATTGCCAGTTAAAAGCTACTTGCTGAACTTGAATGGCATAATCTATGCGAATTCTACGCTTGAAAGGCTCTTTGCAAAACGGTCAACGCCTTCTTTGATCTTCATGCGTGTCTTTGCTGAAGGACGTGAAGTGCCGTTTGCGTAATGGGATAATACGCCTTGACTTACGCCCGTTATTCTTGAAAGACCTGCCAATGTAAAGGCATAGGCATATTCTCTGATGAATGAAGCTGTGTCATAGCACCATTCCCATTCTATGTCCTCCATAGGTTCACCCTTTTCTGCCTTGAACTCTTTGATGTCCTCATATCCCTGAAGAAACTCAGCTTTGGCATCTTCCAATGTCTTGCCAGTTCCTGTAACCAGAAACTTCAAACCTTCGCAGTCATGATAGATACTATAAGTTCCATCTGAAGCCTTTTCTATAATTGCTTTTAATTTCATGTTTCCTTTGTTTTTTACTTTATGCCTGCCGCTTTCAGAATATTTTTCAAGGTGCCAGTAGCGACTTCCTGACTCCCATGATTGCTGACTTTGAAATCTACGCCAGTTTTGGGATTTGTCCATAAAGGATGTCCGCCCATCTGTCAGCCTGTGTCATAACAGCCAGCTTTCTTTAATAATCTGATTAACTCATTATACTTCATATATGATGCATAATTATGTGCAAAAGTACGAAAAATAATACTATTTTGCAAATATTAGACTAAAAATCTTCTCACTTCACCCATATTTTCTTGCTGTTGATATTTTAATATACTCTGAGCTTTTGTAAAACGAATGTTGTTAAGGTTATTGTGATTTCGTTGCAAAAATACAGAAAATTATTGAGACCGCCAAGGAAAATCACAATATATTGTGAAAAATGAGGGTGAGGGTGGGGGAAAGGCTGATGAAGAGACGTAAATCACTGTATGTTGTGATTTTGAGAATGCAGATTTCCCCTCAGAAAAAACTTTTTTGCATAACCCCCTACATCGGAATCTAAATTCTTGGGAATTTAGATTAATTGATAATTAATAATGGATAATTGATAATTTGAATAGTATCATAAATAATAATAGGTGTTGTTTGGAAATGATATTTATGAAAACTTGCGAAAATAACCGAGAGAAATGGTATAAATGATATAAATAAGAGCTGGAAAATATTTGGAAGCGCTGCAAGTGGTTGATAGCGTGTGAGATATGCGCTTGGCGGTGTAGGGTTGGTGTAGGGTTGATGTAGGGTTGGATGATATTTGAAATCGCTGTAACGTGTTGATGGTGAAAGTGATATGTGGGGTGTTGGTGTAGGGGTGTAGGGTTTTAACGAAAAAGTTTTTTCCGAAGGCAGATTTGGGAGGTGTTTGACGCTTGTCTTGCTCTTCTGTTGCTCTTCTGTTGCTCTTCTCTTCCTCTTCTTCTACTCTTCTTATCCTCCGCTCTACCTTCGCTACTCCTTCGCTCTACCTCCGTACCAAACTCGATGAACCTCCGTTCCAGAGGCGGACATAAATGGGAGTTGCATCGAGTTTGGTAGGGATTTACAACGGAATTACGACGGTTGATTTGCGATTCCATGAATGTACCTTGCGGGGCTTGGTTTGTAGAAGAAAAGTAGAATAAAAGTAGAATAAAAATGCGAGAAGATACCGCTTTTTGTGCACTTTAGATAGCAAAAAAAGCTCTTGAATTGTTAAAAACGGCACGTTTTTGAACAATTTTCTGTTTTTTTCTTTGAAGTTTCGGGGAAAATACGTATCTTTACACTCAGTTTCCGGCTATTTATCTCTTTAGAGATATCTTACACAAAAAAATACAGGGAATACCTGAAATAATATAATGCTGAAGATCATAAATAACATATATATCGCAATATTGGCTCTGTTCGTCGTATGTGCTTGTTCACACGATGAGCTTATAGAGACACCGCTGGCGCAGGACGAAATTGTTTTCTCCGCTACGTCAGGAAAGGTGACTCGTGCAGGCGAGGCTTCACTTGCGAAATATATCGAGAACTTCCGCATTTACGGAACTAATACCAAGGAAGGCAACAATTCACTCGTGTTCAGAAACTATGTGCTGTGGTATGATGAAGAGACTACCAAGAGCAATACCAGCAACTGGGAGTATGTGGGATATGATCCTGTGGACAACAAACTCCAGACAATCAAGTACTGGGATTTCTCTGCCTTCCCTTACACCTTCTGGGCAATAGCAGGTGCAGAGCGAGGTGAGTTCGAGCATATCGCGGCTACTGGTGAGGTTGAAAGATTCGAGACAACTCTGTCCGAGGAACTTGATGGCGGTATTCCGATGGTGTATTATACCAAGCCTACGGTCATAACGAAGGATCAATATGCAGATCCTGTCACCTTCCATTTCGTTGGAGCACATAGCCGTATTCGCTTTGCATTCTATGAGACAGTTCCTGGATATGCCGTGAAGAATGTGAAGTTCCATATTGGCTCAGAAACTGCTCAATATTCTGAGTGTACGGTAAACGGGTTGTTCAATGTTTCTGGCAAGCTTACTCTTGAATACGACTATACAGGTACAGCCCCTGACGTAGAGGCTACGTTTGCAGATCCTTTGACCTCAACCTCTCATGCTTTTGGTAATCTTAACTATTCCAAGGCTGCAAGCGGATGGTTGGGACAGTATGGTGGTAGCGTGTATCTCGGCGTGCTTTCGTCAGCTCCTACATACGCAGGTAATGCGGCAAGTCCGGGGTACTATACCAACATCCTTCCTTACCCGGAAAACAATACGCCTATTACCATCAATGTTGACTATACGCTCGTATCGCTCGACAAGTCGGGACAGGAGATCAATATAACAAATGCTACGGCTGTTGTACCTTCACAGTTCTGCCAGTGGAAATCAAATTACTCATACACTTATCTCTTCAAGATTACCGATAGCGAACTGAATCCGATAAGCTTTGAGACGGTGGGTGAGATTGACAATACCACGAACAATGAGCAAGGTACGATAACGACTGTGGATGATTATAGCATCACTACCCACCAGAAAAGTGATACTGATGAAGAAGGCATTACCTACGAGTCTATGCCATACGTAGCAGAAAGACCGATAGAAATAGCCGTGGTAAAGGGTGATGGCTCGATAAAGCCGAAACTCGACGGAACGACGGATTTCGTGCGTATCTATCATCAGACAACGGTAAACGAATGGATTGTAGAGCCTTCGCCAGTAGATCCTACGGTAGTTTACAAGGAGCCTGTAACATACGATGCTAATGGCATAGCGAAGTTCACTCCTTCGGAAACTGGCACCTACCGAATAGAGTACTGGCATACAGGCGAATCCGTTTATAGGGCTGTGAAGATCGTTGCCATTGGAGCAATCCTCAATAGCGTTGGTCATATAGGTACAGACCTGATAGGTGGCGATGCTTCACACACACTAAACTAAAAACCGTAATTTCATGACAAAGCTATATACCATAATCCTAACAATGGCTGTTCTGCTGATTACAGCTTGCAACTCCCACAGCGACATTGATGAAGCTGTGGAGGAGGGCAATGCCGTATATCTGCAGGCTACCGCCACTTGGGGAGAAAACACACAATCAGCCAAGGCTTCTACACGTGCTCATTGGCAGAGAGACCGAAAGTTCATGTGGGACAATAATTCAGACCAGATGGCTGTGCTGATAGCAAATGCAGGTGATGTGGTGCCGTGGGGAAATAGAGGTTACAGTTATGTAACGGTAAAGAAAATGGCAGATACCGAAGATGGCAAGAGTCAGGCATCCCTGAAATCGAATAGCGGAATACTGAAGAGTGACCTTGACAAACTGCATATAGGCACAACGCCAGTCTATTTCTTCTCGCCACTCTCCAAATTGAATGGCTCTGACTCCGAATATTCCGCAGAAACCAAGTGTGTTACGTTCACTCTGCCAAACGAGTTTTCCCAGACGACAACAGGAAAGCTTGACGAGTTCGCACCTTATACTTATATCTATGCTCCCTCGCTTATCTCATCGGTTAGCAAATCAACGATAGAAGCATATCCGTCAGTATTCAAGGGAGTGCCTGCGGTCATCCATTTTCATGTCGTAAATGAGAAGAACTCGCAGATAAAAATAACAAAGGTGGAGATCAACTTGTCGGCAGGTGGTTTTTCAAAGACCATGAAGCTTGATCCTATTAATGCAACTCTTGCACCAATAGGAACGGATACCTATCCAACAGTCACTACTAATCTTGGAGTGGCAGGAGCTGGAGATATGGTAGGTGAGCAAGCAGATTATTACCTCTATGTATTTCCTACGGCGGCTCATCAAGGGGCAACCTTTACTCTTTGTATCTATGAGGATGTTGGAGAATCCGATCCGGTGGTTCATTCTACCAATCCTATTGATAGCAGGGATTTCCTCAGCAACCATATCTACACCTGCAACCTGAGAGTGCAAGATACATCGCTCACTTTGTTGCTTGATGGAATTGAGGTACAGACCATCCCTGAATGGCAGGCTGGAGTGAGTGAAAGTGAACCGACAGACTGGTAATAACCTGAAAATACTGAAACCTGAATATGAAGTATATATATACCATATTATTTACCTTAGCATTGATGCTCTTCGTTTCATGCACAAAGGATGACCTCGCGCCTGACACCACAGGTAAGGGGCTGACTCTTATTGTGCCTTTTACCACTGTTGGAGAGCAACCTATGGCTGACGATATGGTAACACGTGTACCAAGTGATCCTGGTAGTGACGATAAGCTTCCTGCTACCAATCACCTGTATTTGTGGGTGTGCCTGCAAACAAGCGCATCAACTGTAAATGTGTTCTTCAGGCATTATGATATGGCAGACGAGGCATATTCATGGACGGAGAGCAACGGGCTTTATACTATGTCGCTCTCAGTTGCTCTTCCTGAGATTTCAGAGAAATCAACAGCGGTTTCAGTTGGTAGAATCTATGCTATTGCTTCCTCACACGCCATTACTAAAGGGGAATTGAATGGGATTTACAACGGAATTACAGCGGATGCTTATGCTACTGGTTCCGCTATGCAAAGCGTAGCGTCTGCTACTTTCAACCTTCTTGATGATGCTGTGTTTACTCCTGCCACAGCCTTGACGAGTGATCAGCTACGTGACCTTTATAGCACCTCTACTGTAAATGAGATTCACATTACAGGTTTTGATCCTGAATCAGGCGAGGCAAATCAGGTTAAGACTGTTGGTAATGTTCCTGTCAGATTATATCATTGTGCTGCAAAGGCGGATTTCCAATGGGAATCAACCTCAGCCGTTACGGTTAATAGCATAACGATAAAGAATCTTCCGACAACCTGCAAGATATTCCAGCCAACGCAGAATACCAATGCTGATGGTGAAATTACAATAACGACGGATATGTCAAGCAAGTGGATAGGTCGTAGGTGTGTCTATGTATTTCAGCCATCAAGCACCTTAACTTACGATGTTGATTTGGAAGGAAAAACCGATCTTACGAATCTGGCATCTCCGTCAGCCGTAAGTGGAACAAACTTCACCACATGGTATCGCATTCGTGCCAATATCACAGATCCTAATCCTTAAAAGAATACCACATTATGAGAACATTACGAAATTACATATCAATAATCATTCTCCTCGTTATGTTGCCGCTTATTGCGGTAGCACAGATATATGTACGCAATGAAGGGTATGGTGATAAGGATGGTACTTCATGGGCTAATGCAATTGATGGTAATGCTTATTATCAAATAGATGCAGCATCCAACTTTGATTATTATTCTATAATATTAAGATCTGCAAAAAATTCCGATCTACGATATCTTTGTAAGAAATCATCATCAGGATTTGAATTCCAAACGTCAAATCCTAGTCCCGCTGTTTTCGAATTGAGACCTGCTGGAAAAGGATTGAATAATTTGGATACGTATTATATATATTATGGAAATCAGAGATTATATGCTTCACGAAATGTTGCTGGTTATGATTTTAATTTAGGAACAGGTGATGGTGAAAGCTATAAATGGTATATAGTGAAAAGTGGTCAAACCTGGCAGTTTTATGTTAGAGGTAAAACCTGGTCAACAGGATCAGCTACAAATATATATTTGATAGAAAACACAAGACATCTCCCTGATTCGGGTATAAATCCAGATGAATCAAAATGGGAGGTTATGATTTACGGTCTTCAATATGCAATAAAAGAGGCGAGTGAATCAAGCCCAAAGAAAACGGTTTATTTGGGAGCTGGTACTTATCAGGAAATTTATCCTAAGGATGGTGTAAGTGTTTATGGTGGAGTTACAGGCGATGTTGCTTCTGTTAGTGATTTATTGCAGACTCGCGAAGGTATTGCTGTTGCTGCAAACCAAACAAATATAGGAACAGTTGCCACATACGATACATATACATCTGGTACACAGACCATTTTAGATGGGATAAATGTAACTGGTTCTGTATCTATTAACGACGGTGGCACAAAAAACATCACACTTCGTAATTCTATTATTAATGGAGCAACGACTGTGTATGGTGGGCTTCTCTACAATTCGTTAGTAGAGAATTTACTTACTGTACAAAAAACTGGAAATGTCTATATCGCAAATGTTACCTATACAGATGGTAGCTATGATGGAGATATGGCTGATTATGGTGTCTTTTTTAAAAATAAGAAAAAGAGCAGTCAATATTCTTACTACGATTATCAGCTTGATGAAACTGAGGTCGATGCATCTAATGTTTCTTTGCCAACAGCCTTTGATAGTTTCGGTGCAATAAACTATGATACAGACCGTGACCTTCTTGGAAACCCGAGAAAGATGGGTAGTACTGTGGATAGAGGCGCTTTTGAGGCTTGGTGTGTTCGTGATGGCACGGTAATAGCAGAGTATAATGCGAGTAGGAAAGACAGACCTTGGAACTATTATCCCGTGGCTAACACTAATGTCTTTCTAATGGATAATAGCACATTCGTTCTTGGTGATAATCTGCCAACGGGATATGAGCTGACTCCGCGAAAGCTGCTTCTGAAAAATGGTGCGACATTATATGGACAAGGATATAATGTGAATGTTAGTGATATTTCGGTAGAGAGAACTATTCCAAAAGATGGATTGATAATGTCTTTACCTTTTGCTCATACTTACACTCAAGGCACGGCATATAGCTATTCTGGTACAGACCGTTCTGCTTTTAATTACGATATTAAGAACGCAAACTCTGGGTGTTGGAAACAGAAAGCTGCACCTAATGCAAATAAAGCAGATGAGTGCGAAGGCGTGTTCTTTGTGCCTGATGTTACAGGCTGGTCTTCATCAGAGAAAGACGCAGGACAGAAGGTCTTGAGATTCTCATCAACGGGAACTAATATCTATAAAGAGTCTGGCGCAAGTAAGTCAGTTACTCTTACTCAGTATGATGACTATACGAGCACATATGATGCAGCCGATTTCACTTCTCCTGAGAATATGGGTTGGAACTGTATCGGCATTCCGTATCTCGTGAATGACTATAAGCCATATCGTGGTACGGATGGTGCAGCATACACAAGTGGGGACTATATGATGCAAATCCCTCATACCCTGTGGTTGTACTATGACAATACTGATAGTTATCAGCATGTTTCTTCGTGGGATGATAGTGATTGGAATCTTGCAGCTAATGAAACTGCAAAGCTTTGGTTCGGTGAGGGTTTCTTTACCCAGACAGCCACTGTGTCGGCATCAGAGTCATTGAAATTCTATCGCCCTGTGTATGAGGCTCCAACTCCTGATCCTTCTCCTGCAAAGGCAATGGCTAATACTCGTCACTATGTTGCTTTGCAGAAAGAGGATATGGATCTTGACACAGAGCAGTCGGTTATCCTTAATATAAATAGGAATATGCTGACAATCTCTAACCTCAAGGGTGATGAGAGTATTGACATATACACGTTGGAAGGTATGCAGAAGGTTAAGACTGAAGGCAATAATGGCTCTTATAGCTGTACCCTTCGTCCCGGAATGTACGTGGTCAAGGTTAATGACCTTGTGAGGAAAGTAATGGTTAGGTAGTTATTATTACTAATTACAAAGTACTAATTACATAGATACCATTTTCGCTAAGATGATTATCCGTAGTCACCCGATAGCGCCCCGAAGGGGCAATGAGCTATTAGCCCAGGGCAACGCCCTGTGGTTTTGTAGTCAATAGGTTTTTCGCCCTGTAAGGGCAAAAGCTCTAAAATGGGGTAATGCTTTTGCCCTTTCAGGGCGAACGAACTTAGTCGCCATACCCTGGGGCGATGCCCTAGGCTGTTAGCTTGCTAGCCTTTCAGGCTGCTTTTGATAAAAGCAAAACAGGTAATTCGTAATTAGTAATTCGTAATTCGAAACAGAAATTGTAATGAGAAGATATATATTATATGTGGTTTATGTTCCGTTTATGCTCCTTACGTTTGTGGGATGCACGAAGGATGATGATGACAATACCTCTGCACAGAGATTGCCAATCACCTTCTCTTGCTATGATGGTGGGGCTGTAACACGCAGCGGAGAAGAGGTAAGCCTTAGTGAGTTTATCTCCGACTTCAAGGTGTATGGTGTGAATGGTGATATCACAGGTAGTGGCGATGAGGCTGTTTTCGTGAAAAAGAATACCGTATTCCCTAACTATCAGGTTTGGCATACGGAGAATATGGCTAATACCACATCTACCAATACATCGAACTGGGAGTATGTTGGAACTGCAATGGATGGTGAGGAACAGACCATAAAGTACTGGGATGAGAAACATGTCGGTCATTATTTCTGGGCTATCGGAAATTACTCAAAGAGAGGTGGTTATAACTTTACCGAGAGCACGCTTCCGAATGTGATAGAGGTCGATGGCCTGACACAAGAGGATATATTGGATGATAGCAAATGTCTCTATTTCACAAAGCCAGAGTATGTGGATAGCGAACATTATGGCGATCCCGTGAAGCTATCCTTCATGCGCTATTGCTCAAGAATCCGCATCGGCTTCTATGAGGATATTGCTCAGCATGTTGAAGGTGACAAGCACATGAAGGTTACTGCCGTGAATTTCTATAAACTGAAGGCTGACGGCAGTTCGTTCAATACTAACCAGATGCCTACGACGACTGTATGCCTAAAGGGTAAATACGTTAGTAGTGGTAAGGCAACGCTGACATATTCCAATGCCTCTTTCAAGGGCGTGGGCTATGTGGATGATGTAGAGACCGAGACGATTCCTGCGAAGAACGGTACGTTTAAGGGTATGGAATTCGGAGTGCTGAATATTGCGGGAACACAGAGCGGTGTCCTTCCAACATCTTCTTCACAGGCATTGTTCACCACTTTGGAAAATGGAGAGCAATATACCAGGGTGATGCCGTACAACAACGAGGAGGGATTGACCCTTGAATGTGATATCGTGGTTCGTAACCAGAATGAGTCACAATATACTCAGCAGTATGTGATGGCTTCAATACCTGCGCATTATACCAACTGGAAACCCAACCAGTCATATACATATATCTTCAAGATCGTCACTTCACCTGACGGAGCCGCAGCTATTCTGGCTAACGTGGAAGTCGAGAACTGGCAGAGTGATGGTGAGGTTGAGGAGGAGTTGCATAATTGGTAAAGAAGTAATCCTGGCCTCTCCCCCCGCCCTCCCCCGTAGGGAGGGAGCCGGTGTGCGGTGGGGGCAACCTGAAATTTTTTTAACAGAATAGAATGAAAAAAATAACACTACATAATAAAAATAGTTTTAAGAACTATGGCCTTTGGCGTAGGGGAACTTCCCTTGCGCACTCCGGCTCCTTGACACATACTCCGATGTTATCAACATCGGACTTCCCTACGGGGGAGGGCGGGGGGAGAGGCCGCTTTGTTCTTTTCTTTATTTGTTTTTGTATGTTTTTTATCTCCTGCTCCAAAGACTCTGTGGATGATTACGCTGATGAGCATGAGGTGAAGTTCGGAGTGGGCTTTGTTGATGTCTGGAAGGAAGGAAATTTCAGCAGCAATAAGGCAAAGGCGGTTACTCGTGGTGACCTGGAAAGACTTGATCCTCCTGCTATACCTAAATTGCTTAATGTGTTTGTCGAGGCAACGGAAAAGGCAGATGAGAATGTTAAGATGGAATTGACATTGACAAACAAGGATGGGGAAGGAAATCTCAATTCGGAGGGTGTAAGCGAATTTGATATTACCCCTAAGGTCATCACAGAGGAAAACTATAGCTTATATAATTATGAGGCAAGGACGATGATTCCGGAGGACTTTCCTGCCAATACTGACTATAATAATGTATGGGGTGATGGTACGATTCCTTTGTTTGGCGATAAGGACTATCTCTCGGGTACAGGTGTCACACAAGAGAACCTCCGAGTATATTTCAAGTTGAATCATAACACGGTGCTTGTACGCTTTGTACTTGGGGTGAGCAGCGAGATTGATGTTATAAGAACCATTAAACTCAAAAGCCTGAATATATATAGGAGCACAGGCTTGGGATCAGATGGAAAGCCTGTTTTTGATAAGACTGCTCCAACGGTATTAGCCTCAGTTGAATCAACGGCTCCTGATGGTGATGCGCTTACAACCGCAGGACATCAGTATGCAGAGTTTCATGTAAATCCTAATGCCGCAGAACTCTTTGAGACTGTTGGTGAGGAAAAGGTTGAGAAAGAATGGCTCAGAACTATATTGATAGTTGCTCAGTATGATGTATATGATAAGAACGGTCAGATTACCCGAAGTGGGTGTACTGCCCAGAATACCCTCGCACTTGGTTTCACCTCAAAGGAAAAGGGTAAATATTATGACATATATGTAACCGTGAGACCTGATTTCCTCTATGTTCTTAGCGACGGAGATAAGGAAATGGCGGATGTGGTGCTAAAGTAGTGAAGAGTGAAAAGTGAAGAGTTAATAAGTGAAGAGTGAAAAGTGAAGAGTGAAGAATTTAAGTTACTCTAATCCTTCACCTCTAATCCCTCACCTCTAATCTCTAAACTCTAATCCCTCACCTCTAATCTCTAAACACTAACCCCTAACCCCTAACCCTCTAACCCCTAATTCCCCTTCGGGGACATAACTTAAAAATCTAATGAAATGAATATAAACTCACAACATAACACTGAAGATATGAATAAGATACAACGACATATTTGCACGATAATGACATTCCTCTGCCTGACTTTTGGGTGGGGTAACGCCTATGCAGATCCAACCGCTTGGGACGGCTCTGTTGCTTCAAAATTTGCAAGTGGTACGGGTACAAAGAGTAATCCGTATATCATTTCTACTGCCGAGGAGTTGGCTTATTTCGGTACGAACTATAATGGCTCTTACTGTTATTATAAGATAAATGCGGATATTGACCTTGGAGGCAGAGTATGGGCATATCATACAGGCAAGACTTTCTATGGTCATCTTATAGGTGACAAGGGTAATGGTGCAAAGCCTGTTATCAGAAACTATAAAATCAATGTGCCCACCACAAGTGGCAACTATGGATTGCTTGGCTCGGTAAGCGGAGGCGAGATAAGGAATATTGGAGTATCTACGGTTACAATAACCTGCGACAACAACATGCCCCAATATCAGAAGTGTGGTGCATTCATCGGAAATGTAGAGTCAGGATCATTGGTCGAAGGTTGTTCTGCCGATAACGTCACCGCCAACGTAGTAACGCAAAAAAACGAGGTACACAGCGGTGGATTCATAGGCAGGGTAGGCGGTTCTAACACCATCATCCGAAACTGCACCATGAATGGATACACTATCAACATTCTTGGAGGTAGCATCAATAATGGTAACTATGGCGCATTTGTAGGATGTATTGAAGGACTAAGCACCATAACCGACTGTAGCATCGAGACTATCATGTTTAACACCACCAGTACACTTCAGGGATGTAATCTGTCTGGAATTTCTGCAAAGATGAAGGGTGCCAATGCGTCAAACCGTTCCGTCATTACGGGATGTTCCGTAAAGGGCTTCACATACGATATCAAGGGCACCATGAATATGAAGGTGGCAATCGGTAGTATAACGTCATGGGTAAATGGCAACTCTGACATAACACGATGCAAGGCAACTGGCTTGGACGTGGAATTGTCAGGTGATATTTGGGCTACAGGTGGCAATGATATTCGTCTTGGCGGTATGGTCGCTAAGTTGGAGAATGGTTGTACTGTTACCGACTGCATACTCTATGGTGAAAATTACATAGGTGCAAAATCTGGAATAACAGGAAAGAAGTTCAGCGATGGTATCTGTATGAATGTGGGTGGTGTCGTAGGTAGTACCGTAAGTCAGGGCAACAGTGAAAGTAATAAGATCGTCATAGAGCGTTGTGTGGCATACTGTAACTTTGATTTTACTGGCTATATACCTAATACGACTGGTAAATTTAAAGGAAATGAATTCGTAATAGGTGGTGTTGTTGGCAGACTATATAATCCTTACTATATTCCTAATACCCTATATTATAGTGGAAAAGTGAAAGCTCCTTATTGTGTAGTGGGACCGCTTGTCGGTACGTTCCAGAAAGACAATGGTAAAGATGACTTCATCCATAGCGACTACTCTGGAACAAACAACACCCAAGCCAGTGCTGCCAGCTATTCAAACTGGTCCTATGGTGACTATAAGATATGGTTGTCTCCAGAGGTTTTAGCTTCAGGAAAGACCAAGAATATCAGTACTACGGATGGGGATGGCTATGCAACTATCGGTAATGTTACTTCTTGGATGGAGAACTGTATCGGAAGTAATATGAAGGCTTCAAAGACCATTTTGCCTTACACGCGGAGTCTGGTTTATTCTGCCGATAACATCGCTGTCGATAAGGCTATCTGTCCGCAATATAATGATGACAACACGAACTATCCGAAATATTATATGTACTATGCCCAGGGTGTAAACCGTGGTAATCATCAGAGTAATATCAACACCGTGCTTACTGCCTTGCGTGTGGGTACAGACCATCCTATGTGGGATGTTGTTGGTGGTAAGATAGTCATGGATGAGTTCAAGGCTACGGAGCGAATGAAGGAGGATGATGCCTTTACTTCCGTATTGACCGTAACGAGTGAGGACGGTTCGGCTGCTCCTGCTGGATATACATACAAGTGGACGGTTGGTGGTACTACCTACGATGGGGCAATTGTTGATGTTCCAAGAGCAATGGAAGTCAAGACTGCTACCTTAAATATCTATAGGGTTGGCACATCTACATCTATTGGCACTCGTACCGTAACCATACCTCGAAAGGAATGGTTTGATAAAGGATCGATGGCAAGTGCAGCATCAGGAGCTGGCACGGAAGAGAATCCGTACAAGATAGCTACGGAAACAGATCTTGCATGGATGGCCTATCACATATCTAAGACAAATGCTAAGAACACGGAGTACTATGAGCTTACGGCTGACATCGACCTTGATGAGGCATGGTGGTCACCTATGAACGATGTGGAAGTGAAGTTTGGTGGCTCGTTTGCAGGAGTCTTTGACGGACATTCATTTACAATCCATAACCTGCACATAGACTGGGAGTATAAATATACCGAGGAGGCCAATTTCGGACTGTTCTCCATTATCGAGGGCGTGTCTAACACTAAGTATGCTGTAGTGAGAAACCTTGTCATCGACTATGCTGATGTCACTAAGTCGGCAAACACCACTCTGCCGGCAAAACGCTATGTAGGCATACTTGCGGGTACTATCAAGAAATACTCTCAGATTGAGAATGTCATTGTGCGTAAATCAGGGATTACTGCCTCAGAAACGAAGAGCAGTCAGAATGGCAAGATGCTTCTCGTCGGTGGTTTGGCTGGAAAGATAAATGATAGTGCTAATGACTACCAGTTCCTGAATATTTCTACCGATGTCAATATCAACCTCACAGGCATAACCGTCAACAGTAATGACAATGTTGTGGTAGGTGGAATGATAGGTCAGTGGCAGAGCAACGCAAGGTCGTGCGTTACAAATGTCTATACACTTGGCAGTATCACCGTGCCGTCAGGACCTACTAATATAGGTTCTGTCTTTGGACAGAATACAGCTAACCTCACCGATGCCGTAAAGGCAACAATCTTCTATGTGAATTCTGCTACAAATAATGTGGGTTCGCAGAGACAGCTTGCGGACTTTGCCTCTACATTCCTTGAGACTGCCAACGAGGCAGCAACGCCCCGTGAGGAACTCTATCTGTGGGTATATGGTGCTACGGATGGCTATAGTCTCTCTAAAACTGGAGTGAAGGTTGTTGACATCGACTGGCAGCAACCACGTTTTGCCACCCATACCATGGAGATACAGGGTATGGAAACGGCAGGATATACTTACCGTTGGATTCTTAATGGTGAAGAGAAATCCACAAGCACTACTTACGAGGTGAAGCCTGTAGTACCAGGCGATGACACCTCCCTTGAAGTTAGGGTTTATGATGGTGAGGATGTCATTGCCACCATTCCTGTGCCTATCCCTACAGGTAAGTTCCTTGGAGCAGGTACATCCTCCAATCCTTATCTTATCGGATGTAAGGAAGAACTCCAGTTGCTGTCATATCTCAGCAATCAGAAAGGTTCTAATGTGTATAACAGCAGGACTACTACGGAGTACAACCAGGCATACTATATGCTTGACGACAACGTGAATATGTCAGGCATTACCGACTTTACGCCTATCGGAGCCGTGAAGGATAACTATCAAACCGAGAACTGTTTCCGTGGCTATTTCGACGGAAAAGGCTATACTATTGAGGGTATCCGTATCGGTTGGATTGCTGGTGATGTAAATGCTGAGGTCAATCGTGTATGGGGACTCTTCGGAGCTGTTCAGGGTGTAAGCACATCGCAGAAGGCTGTAATCCAGAACCTTGTGATAAAGGATGCAGTGCTCACCCATAAGACAGATAATACATCTTTCTATTATGGCAACGAATCAACTGGCAATGCCAACAACTGCTATGTAGGTGTATTGGCTGGTATCGTTGGTGCAAATACTACTATCCAGAATATTGAGGTATCAGGTAGTAGCATTATAGATACAGGCTCTTCTTCATACAATATAGCAAACCATACTCTCTCAGTAGGCGGTATCATCGGACGTGCACAATATTCATTCTCAACTGATGGTGATATAAATTCGTCAACGGTAATCCGTCTGTTGTCATCAGATTGTGATATAACTATCAATAATGCTGCATTCGCTTCTTCCGACGCAGCCAACGAATACAAGATAAATGTTGCAGGTATCATAGGTTCTATGAAATCTATTGGTGCCTCTGCTACCATGCCATGGCCGAGCTATACCTATTACACAGGTCAGATGAGTGTAGTCGGCAAGGGTATGGTAAGCCCTGTATTCTCATGTGCAATATTTAAGGGAAACACCACCATAGATTATGAACATTATTGTAATCTCTATGTTGGTAAGGTAAACAGTATGGATAATGCTCCTGTAAACTCCATCTATTATGGTAACTATCAGATCGGGGGCAACACAATAACGGAAACAAATCCAGCAAATCAATGTGATATGGGTGCAAGGACACTTGTTGCTCATTCTCATTCAGGCAATGGGGATTCTTATTATCAGGGTGTCAATTATGGTACATATATAAGTGCATCAAATGAGTCTGATTTGGTCTCTGCATTTAATGATGGAAGAAATAATGCAAGCAACAATTCGGAGATAAAATTATTTGGTTTCTCATTTGATGCGTCTCACAATTTGCATCTTGGAGAATTGTTTGATATTATATTTACAGACAATCACTTAGGTAATGCGAACGAACTTACTCATACCCTTACTGTGTCTAATAGGTATGGTGATGAAGGGTTGACTTATCGTTGGTATAACAACGAAGTAGAGTCAGGAGTAGGTAGTGAAAAAGAGATAACTCTTGGCGTGACTCCTCAGTTAGTCCATGTGAAGGTATATCGTGGTGATGATCTGAAATATACTACGAATGTCATAGACCTTCCACGTGGATATAAGTTCTCGGTTGGATATGAATCTGAGCTTTCAGGTGAATCTACGGCTACATTTACAGTTTTGAAAAAGGATTTAGCTTTCACAGATGAAAACTATGAGTTTGGTTATGCTTGGCAGGAGTGGAGTGAAGGTTCTACTACAGAAGTGCATTATACTGCTCTGGAGTGTTTTGAAAGAAACAGACCTTATATTGTGAGTGTTAAGAACAAAGGCACTAATGTGGATATTATAGAAGCTGACTGGACAGATGATATTTATGCTAATCCAGATAAATATGTTGTTACATATAGTAATATATATGATGTGATTTCGTCTGAGGAATATGCCTTGCTTACTGCCGAAGAAAAGAAAAGTTATGTAGAGCAATCTGATGGAACATACCGAAAGGATACAGGCAATCCATATACACCTATCTCCACCTCTGACACTTATACTACCTCTTCTGCGGGAAAGATTAATGTCGTAAACGGAACTGTCAATAACAATGTTCTTTCTGGGGCAAATGTTGCAAATACATATTATTGTACCATTACGGCAACTGATAAGAATTGGCGTGCATTCATATCTGTTCATGGTGAAGAGGATATGTATAAGGCTCTCGTATCAAAATATCCACAATCATTTATAACGGAATTGACAGTCAGGGTTATTAATGAAAATGTTATATTCCTGCATCCAACAGGTGATGACATAATGACAAGCTATCCTGCTGGTAATGATGGTAACGAGGGTCGTGACGATCAGCATCCTGTTGCTACATGGCAGAGGGCATACGAATTGCTTGCGGATGGCGTTACATGGGATCATAATATGATTGTCTTGATAGGAAGAAGCAACAGAAACGCAACTTGCGATGTAAATGCTCCTGCCTACAAAGGCTTCTCCATTACGAAAAGTCTTCAGGGAAATGTGCCGTCAGAGTCGTATGCAGAATGGAAGGGAAAGGTTGATGCCTCTCACCTTGCAAAGAATGTGACCATCACAGGACAGCATAATAAGAAAATTTCAGAAGGTAATTATCAAACTGTGGATTATAAAGGTACTATTGAGGCTTACGAGGATGGTAATAACGGTGTGAAGTATATAGGTATTTTTGGCGATACCCGTTTCCAGAATATCACATTCAACCATGATTCCAGAGCTAAGCACTCAAGTTATATCTTCTGTCAGTATCATAATCTTGAGATGGGCGAGGGTGTCCAGATGACAGGATTCACAAGTAATGCCCCTGGATATGGAACTATCGATGGAGCGAAGACTTCTTCTTTCCAGATTTATGGCGGTCTGAACAATGACAAACGCTTCCGTACCGACAAAGGCGTATTGGATATGGATGCTATGGATGCTTCAATGCCTCATGGTAAGGAAGGCTTCACTATTACGTTGAAGTCAGGACATTATTCCTGCATCACTCCTGCCGGACGACAGTCAACCAGTAATCAGATTAATGGATTGATGGGTACTCCTAATATGCCTATCAAGTGTACTGTAACTATTGATATTGACAGGGCATACAATGATGCGCATAATCAATTCGGTGCTGATTACGATTGTGGTATCATTGCTGCTTCACATGAGGGACCGCTGTATGCCGATTTGGATATCGTCATTAAGAGCGGATACGTGGCTCGTGTTGTAAACGGACACATGGGAAATCAGAAGAACTTCAATTTCGATTATGACGGTAAGAACTACAGATTCCCTGACAATACCTATTCTGGTAGGGCCAATATCCTTATCGATCCAAGAGATGGTGCTGGTAATATCGACAATAGCAAGGTTATTATCACAGAGCTTTACGGTGGCAGTACAGGACGTGGTTTTACTGGTGGTATAACTATCAAGAACCCATTCTATGGATACAGCACGGTGACAATCAAAGGCGGAACATTCACTATTCTTCCTGAAAACAACCCAAAGAAGAATATGATTTTCAGCGGAGTCTTTGGTTCTGGAGCTGGTGGTTACAATGGCGTTGGAGATGATGCAAATCCGACTGTGGATGAGCATATCGCATATTGGAGTCCAGATAACAAAGTTGTGCTCTATGGACCTTATGCAGACGCAAAGGACAGGCTCGTTTCCGTGAAATGCTATAATGCAGATGATCCTGCTAATCCATATACAATGGTCGATCCTGCTAAGACCAACACGAGCATTGTCATTGAAGGAGGTATCTTCGGATCTTCTACTCAGCCTATTGATGGAATATATGCCGGCGGTAGTGGATTTATGAGTCCGAGTCTGTTCTATGATAGAGGTGTTGTTCCTAGTAAATATGGAGGTAACATCTATGGCAAGGCTGGTGAGACGGTTTCAACCTTGACTATTACTGGTGGTACATTCTATTGTGACCACGGAATCTTTGCCGGTGGAAGAGGTACGGATAAGTTCTATGCAGAAGACGCTTATGCCGGAAATCCTGCTGACTATACAGAGCTTGGAAAGACATACGGAAACGTAGTATTGAACATAAATGGTGGCACTATGTACTGCAACGTATATGGTGGCGGTGCCGGTGTGGCTGAGGCTCTGCTGAAAAATACTTCTACATACGGAACACTTACCAACATGGCAAGATTGACGGGTAACACATTCGTCAATATCGGTGGTACTGCCAAGATTCTGTCTCATAATGGCGTTGGTGGTAATGTGTATGGTGGTGGTATGCTTGCTGCTGTCGATGGTGCTACTACTATCAATATCTCAGGCAACGCAGAGATTGAGGGTAATGTGTTTGGGGCGGCTCAGGGCATCACGAATGATGTCAGTATCAATACCATTCCTCACACCTTAACCCCATATCTTCTCCATACTCCCGAAAATGCAACGCTTTTCGGCTTGGTCAATGGTAATACAGTTGTGAAGACATCGGGAAATCCATCTATCAATGGTGATATTTATGGTGGTGCGGAGTCTGCCATAACTAATGGCAACACCTCTATTACGCTGAATGGCTGTACTTTGAACGGAAACATCTATGGCGGTGGTCTGGGAGCACTCAATGGTTCAACTATCACAGCATCTGCCGATGTAACTGGCAATACTTACATTAGAATAGATAAGGCGAATTACGCTTCAACAACAGCCGACTATCGTATATTTGGTGGTGGTAATGCTGCAAGTAAGGTACTGAATGGTAAGACTGAGATTGTGATCAATGGTTGTACTACCACTGGTCAGATGACAGTTTATGGCGGTGGTTATGGTCTTAACACCTCTGCCGAGAATACCTATATCACGGTTAATGAATTTGCAACCGAGGAAACGATTGGTGAAACAGAACATCACTATGGACTTTCCTCTATCTATGGTGGTGGCTATGCAGGTCCTGTTTCTGGAAAGACGAATATAGCCTTGAATGGTGGTCAGATCTTTGGTGATGTATTCGGTGGCGGTGATGTGGCTACTGTCGGTACGGCTTATCCTTCTGATGGGGATGCTGCTGCTCAGACAACATACCTTAATACATACGCATCACGATATGGTACGGAAATTTCAATGCAAGGCGTTGGACCTGTCATCTATGGTAACATCTATGGCGGTGGTAATAAGGCTCATGTATATGGTAATGCAACGGTGAGTATGTCTAAGGGTGCGTATGCAGGAGATATATTTGGTGGCGGTAATGGCTATATCGAAGGAAGTTCTATCGACTATGCCGATATCTACGGCTCTACCAATGTATATGTAAATGGTGCTACCGTGATTTGGAATAGGAAGTGGAATCCTGCGACAAAGAAACTCATATCATGGAATGGTAAGTGGGACGGAGATAATCGCAACGTATTCCTATCTGGTGATGAACATACTCCGGTATTCCTCAGCAACCACAACGTCTATGGTGGTGGAAACAAGGCTTGTAGGCTATTAACTGTTGGCAACGATAAGAAATCTGGTGTTGCTACTGTTGATATAGCAAGGGGATTCTGTGATTATGATATCCTTTCTACTGATGTCTGGAAGAATGCCTATGACGACAATAAGAACCCTCACTTCTATGTATTTGGTGGTGGTTATGGTGCATACACATCCGTTGGTTCTACCAAGGTGAATGTCGGTGTTAACGATGATGCTCCAGAGGGTGCTACTACGGAACAACAGCTTGCAAAGTCAGCTGGACTCACCCTTGATTCGAAGTCTATGGCTCCTCGAAAGAGAATATCTTCTGGTGAGGGTACTGATGAGGCAACAATCGGTGTATATGACAATAGCTATGGTATTGCAGGCTTCACCGTTCTTGGTGTGATCGGCGGTGGCTATGCAGGTCTCGTTGAGCAGAACACTGACGTTAAGGTTGGTGGCAATACCTATATGCACCGCGTGTTTGGTGGTGGCTATGGTCAGTTGGCTGCATATAATGAATTGACTACCAATCCTGATGTTTCAGCAACCGACCATCGTAAACTTCGTGATGTTCTCGGTGAGGTAGGCGGTAATGCCACAGTTCATACTAATGGCGGCTATATCTATGGTGAAGTATTCGGTGGTGGCGCAGGTGTGGTATCTGAGAAACTCAGTGGCAACACATACACCGATTTCAAGGATATGGCTCGTGTTCATGGTACGACCTCTGTCACTATCTCAGGAAAGACTCAGGTCTTTGGCTCTGTGTATGGTGGTGGTGATGTGGCAAACGTGGGCGAGGAATCAGCTTCTCTTCCAAGTGAAACACCATATAGTAGGTCTATCTTTGATGTGCAAGATATGTTTATCCCCCGTTTGAGATACGAATATGGTAATGCTCAGTCGTTCGTCAATATCATTGGCGGTGACATCTTTGGAATGGTATTTGCCGGAGGTAATGGCCGTATGAAATCCGAGGCTTCTGACTATAGAAAGCTTGGTCGTGTAGAGGGTAATACCATTGTGCATGTAGCTGATAGTACGTTGGCTGATGGCAGTACTCTTGTGCCAACAATCTGGAACCGTATCTTTGGCGGCTGTTCATACGGCACGGTGCATGGCAGTACCTTCGTTCATATCGAGGGTGGAAGACTCGGCTATAACATCTTTGGTGGTGGCTCTGGTGATGCTGCTGGTGATACTCCTGAGTCACAGACTAATGGATCTTATGCCAATATCGATGGTAACACCACAGTCAAGATTGACGGTGGCACATGGCTATGGAATCAGAGGGCTGACACCCAAGGTAATATCGAGGTGTGGAAGGATGCAACGCAGGTTGTCGTAAACAATGTTGCTGAGCTGAGAAGCATGACCGCAGAAAAGTTCATGGGTATAGTATCGAAATATGTTGATTCACGATTCTACACCATTGATGCGAGTGGTAAGTGTAACTTTGCCATAAACCACAATATCTATGGTGGTGGTAAGGATGCTTGTAATGTTGCGGGTACGGCTAAGATCACGATCAATCACTCTCCTCTTGCAAGGTTGACCGATGATAGGGGCAATAGCATCAATATGCTTGATGAGACTACCGTTGGCGGATTGTGCTGGTATGCTTCAATAAGCAACATCGCTAATCCTCAGTTCTCTGTGTTTGGCGGTGGCTGGGGTATTAATACCAAGGTCGGCGAGACGGATGTATATGTAGGACCTGGTGCACGATTCAATGATACAGGTGAAAAGCTGCTCCTGAAGCCATACGATGATGATGTGCCTGGTACCAACCTGAAATATGATGCTGCTAATCCTGAGAATAATAAGAAGTTTTACTTTGATATCGCTCCTCCTGGAGATACAGGTAAGGAACCTTATGCCTATATGAACGATGACATCTCGGAGTATGTCATATTTGAGAATGCACTCCTTGATGATTTCAATTCGGTTACTCCAGAGGAAAGAATCAGAGTGTATGGTAGTGTAGATGGTGGCGATACAGATACGCATACCTTCCTACGTTATCGTGCGAGCCGACTTGCTATGTCGCTCGGTCTTCCAACCTGCGTATTCATGGATATTCATGGTGGTGGTTTCTCTGGATATGTTACAGGCAATACAAAGGTCGTGACCGACTGTGAGCTTGCTTGCCGTAACGTATTCGGTGGTGGCCTTGGCTCTCTGCCTGCCGATCCAAAAGGTAATGAAACATACGGTGAGGTAGGAGGTAATACGCAAGTATCCTTGTATTCAGGCTTCGTCTCCCTCAATGTGTTTGGTGGAGGTGCAGGTGTTGAGTCTTACAAGAAAAAAGATGATACCTATATTGACTTCCCTGACATTGCCCGTGTAGTTGGAAAGACTAAAGTTGATGTATGGGGTGAGGCTGTTGCCATGAGTTCAGACATTCCAGATCCTAGTGGTGAGGGCTATCAGACTTATGACAAGGAGCGTGTACTCGTATTCGGAAACGTATATGGTGGTGGTGACGTAGCTAATGTATATGGAGTGTCAGACGCATCCCAAATCGCGAGTGCCACAGACAACAAGAAGCGAACCATTCATATTGAAGATGAAGGCTCTAATGAAAAATATAAGGATCAAGATAATGATCTGGTAGATTTCACCACATCTGTATCTGTTTTGGGTGGAGGTGTCTTCTCTTCTGTATATGCTGGTGGCAACGGCCGTACCAAGGATAAGTGTAATGACTATACTAAGCTTGGTGCAGTCTATGGCAATACCCACTTCTGTGTGAAGGACACAAAGGAAAGGTATCCGTATGTGGGTGGTGCAGAATTGGAGAAGCCAGTTATTCCTTACATCTGGAACCGAATCTATGGCGGTTGCCAGAATGGTACGGTATATGGCAATACCTTCGTGGATGTCAATGGTGGTTATCTCGTGTACAATATCTTCGGCGGTGGTTTTGGTAATGTAGATTCGCTTGAGGTGGATGGCATTATGACGCCCGATCCTAATGGAATCACTTCTGCTGATGTCAAAGGTAATACCAATATCGTGGTAAGGAATGGTGAGATGAAAGTGAACTCTCTCTGGGATTCAGAAAAACGTACCTGGGGAGAAGCCCATGTTGTAAACAGAAATGGAGAGATGCACCTGTATTCACCTCAGTACGAGCCTGAACTCAAAAAGTTTGTTATCAACCATAACATCTATGCTGGTGGTCGTAGGGCATGTGTCGTTGGCGGTAGTACTAATCTCACTATGAAGAGGGGACTGCTTCCGAGAAATCTCATGGTACTGTCTGGTGTCAGCACAGAGGATGAAGGCGGTTTCTTCAATACCAAGGAGTGGGAGGAAGTGTATCACAAGGTTGGATCACCACACTTCTGCGTATTTGGTGGCGGCTATGGTGAGAATACCGTGATTGAAAATAATACATATCTCAATATTGAGCTTGCTAAGGGAGAGGTTGAAGTTGAGTATGCAGCTGAGATACATGATGAAGCAGAGCTTCATTCGCATTTCTACTCACGTCAGGCAGTGATGGATGTCATCGGAGGAGGATATTCAGGCATAGTAAGGGGAACTACAAATGTTACTGTCGGAGGTGAGACATTCCTTCGTCGTGTGTTCGGTGGTGGCTTCTATGCCCCTGTGGGAGCTACTAATGTCAATATCAAATCTATTGACTGTAATGACATCTTCGGTGGTGGCCTCATGGGTGATGTGGGCTTCACGGATGCAATAAACTATAGCACCTACCTCAAGGATAATCCCGACAATAGAGGTAAAGTGACTATTAACATCGGTACGGACAAGGATGGTAGTGGCAATTACAATACAGGCAAATCCATCTACGTCCATTGTGATGTATATGGTGGTAATGATGTGTCTGGTGATATTCTGAACAAGAGCGTTCTCAACATCTCCGCAGGTCATGTGTTTGGCAATGTTTATGGTGCAGGTAATGGTGACTATCTCTATGCCATAGGTAGAAACAAGGAGAAATCCGTGACTGTAAACGAGTATTACAAGCAGGGTAAGAATACCTACGACCTTGTATATACTGTTCCTATGCGCAGCTTCATGCCTGGTATCTCTGCCTCTACTGCGGCACAGCGAATGGTGAATTGTAATTCATATCGTCCGAAGGTGCAGAATGTAGAGATTAATCTTAATGGTAATTATGCTAAAACCCCTCTTGAAATTGGTGGAGTTTATGGTGGCGGTAACTCTGCTACGGTTAGTAGCCTCGATGGCAACAAATCTACCGTAGTGTTCAATTTTGGCAGCAATCTTGATATCAAGAATGTCTTTATGGGCTGTGATGGTGATGATATGTTTGATAAAACGGAGAAATACCGTAAGGCATACGAGGATCTTAACTCCCTGCATCTTGAAGACGAGATTGACTGGTTGAATAATCCAGCTAACCACGGTATCACGCAACAGTATCTACCTGTAGCTCACAAGGACAGACCGAGAATCTATGAGCATCTTCTCGATCTGTACTTCCAGCCTGTGGAAATGGAGGTACAGCCTACGGTGAACTGGGCAAGTGATATGACGAACGTGACTATCGGCTCTTTCTTCTGCGGTGGTAATCGTGGTAGTATGAACGTATCACCTGATGAAAATGGTAAGATCGTATCATATAGTTTCCCTGTAGGTCTCGTCATCACTGATAAGATTGTGGGCGGCTGTAACATGGCTAACTATAAGATGCCAAGTACTGGTGTCCTTCATAAAGGTGGCTATCTGCTTGGTGAGCGAGGAAAGAATGCTATCGACCTTACCATTCTGTGTCAGTTCGATCCTCATGAAACCGTTGATAAGGTATCTACCCTCAAGGAGGGTGGTAACGTATATGGTGGTTGTTACACTTCCGGCACTATTTATGGTGATGTGCATCTCGATGTCAGGTCTGATATGCTTGCAAAAGTCACTCCTGCTGATATTGCCTATGCTAAGGAGAATGATCTTGCCGTATGCAATGTATATGGTGCAGGATATGGAAGTCTGGCATACGTTCGTGGCAATACCAAGGTTGAGTTTGGCAAAAACATAACGAAGAACTACTATTCTGCAACAGCATCAGCCTTTGATTCTGAGGCTCACGGATCTACCGTGAACACAATCTTCGGCGGTGGTCAGCAGGGTAATCTTGTCGGCAACTCAAAGGTTATCGTCTATAATGGTCATGTGGCAAATTCCGTATGTGGCGGCTCTTATTCTGGTCTGATGTGGGGTAGCACCCATGTGCTTGTGGGCAACCCGAAATATTATAGGGTGAATAAGAGTGGTACTTATAATCTCCTGCGTACCGATAAGTGGAACGGCGAAGAGAAGAATGAGGATGCTTCTGACGTTGTAAAGAAGTCTATAAGCCTCCTTGCGCATGATATCATTTCCGAGGAAGTATTTGATGCGATTTGGGCATACGATCCAGAACATACACAGGCAACGACTGGAGATAATGGTAACTTCTCTAACCTTCAAACCCTAACCCCTGACCTCTCATCCTCAGCCTGGAATGACATTGAAATAAAGATTGATGAGGCTGTGTATGGTGGAGGCTATGCACTTTCATCAGGATCTTCTGTTGCGGCAGGTTCATATACCGTGAGGAAGTATGATGCCGAGGAGAACCTTGACGAATACCTTACGGAAGAAGAGCTTGCAGCACTCGGTGCTAACGGAACCAAGGGCTTCGGCGGTAATTCTACCGTGCTTATATGGGATGCACCTACGGATGATACTAATTACGAAACCGACCACATCTCAGTTTCTTCTCAGACAATGAGCCCAAAGACTATTTCTGATGATGCTAGTGTATTTGGCTATTATTACAAAGATGGTGACAAATACATATACATATATCAGGAAGATTATAAGAAGGGTAATCTTCCAAATACTGCAGAGACGGATACTGGTGGAAAAGCCATTATCTATGAATACAAAGGTGATGGCGGTATGTACGGTGACGGACACCTCTCATTCGTCGAGGGATTCCGTAGTGGCGAACTGTATGGCTATGGCTTTGCCGGAATGACTCCAGACCATGCGAAGATCCTGAACACCTTCCAACGTATGGATATGCTTCGCATTACTGATTGTGCCGTGCTGTTGCTCGGTGCGCGTGACTATAACATGAGCGATATTTCCACAACTCCTTATTCAATAGCGCGTGTAGGTGAGATTCAGATGGTGGCTCAGAATGTGAAAATTGAGAACAATGCTTTGGCTACTGATGTTACTACAAAACGTTCACGCAACTATGTCGGTCTCTCTAACAATATCCACTATCTCGGAGCAATATTCTCTAATGTGGCATTTACGGATGACTATCGCGGTGCTAATGGTGCTGTAGAAAATGGTAAGACCTATCTCGCAAAGAAACAGGATTATATTGCTTATAAAGGTTCTAATGATACAGAGTTCCAGAAACGAAATGACGGTAGGGCTGCCAATATGATCGGTATTGCTTCTGGCTATTCTCTGAAAGTCCAGAATGTCAAGAATGTGGCTGGTACTGATAGGATTTTCTATGGTCCTGTGGTTGGTATCGTAGAAATCTCACTCATCAATGTGCGTGGTGATGAGGGCGGCGGATATGTGTATGCCAAGAATATACATACCCGTAAGCCTTCTTCTGGCACTTCTTCTTCGAAGGGTGCTCCTCGCAAGAATGCCATCTCTACTGATGCTCCTGATGTGGAGGGTACGGAGGACTTCCTCCAGACCTCTGGCAACTTCGTGTTCCCATACTCCAAGGGCAACTATATCGTTGATGACTGTTTCAGTCATGGATATGATCATCAGGCGGAACTTGCCATAAAAGATGACATCCACTATTGGTATGTGACAGGTAAGCATTATTACTATAACACCACTATCACGGGTTATACCTATGACAGTTCTAAGGAGCCTAAGAAGTTTAACTCCATTAATGAGGATGAACTCATGAATCTTGCGTGCATACCTGCGGGATCTGATGTTAAACTCACGAAGGTGACATGGAGAAGCGCCCATACTTATACTCATAAGGATGGGGATGAGGATCCTGATGACTGTGACTTAGAGGTGCGTAATCAGATTTCAACCTCTGACGCATATCAAAAGTATCAGTTGCTGATAGGTGCTACTTCAGAAACTACATACACAACACCTGAGAAGGGCGCATATCGTGAAGTTCCGTTCGTAACTTCTACGGAAAGTGAGCTTGGTTTATTCACCGGCAAGACTAACAAGGATGATGCCAACATCGTGCTTCAGCTTGTTGACAAGGCTGACAACTCTGGTACTGAGTACTATAACTCTCATTTGTCAGAGCCTTGTAAGGCTACTATCGAACTTAAGGCGGTAGATAGCGACAAAGAAACATATACTTACACCATTTACCTCACTATCAACTATGTTCAGGGACCTGACGTAACGGGTAAGGTGAAGGTGGAGAACTGCGCATTGCCGGGTGAGATGATTGAAATCGATAAGGGTAGCATCGAGATTGCTGCTGACCATAGCATGGCTCAGTATGCTACCATCTATCGCTTTGGTCCTCGTGAAAAGGATGCTGATGGTAACTGGCATTTCAAGAAGGATGGTAATGGTAACGAGATATACTATACCTACGAGGTCGGTAATCCTTACCAGGCAGACAAGGGTAGTGACAATGCTACTTCCGAGATCCTTTCAGGTGTAGTGTTCGACGATAGTAACACCACGAACCCATGTATCCGCATACCTGCCTATTACTTCATGAATGGCTACGGCGTGCAGTATTGCTTCAAGGTCTATGGTCTTGAGGAGATATTCGCCGTTCCTATGGATGATGACAGTAAGCTCTTGGTTCATAACTATCATCGCATGGAGCCTCGTCGTTCTGGTGGTGGTATCTTCGAGGGTGACAGGGAACTTGACCTGCATCTCGACCTTGCCGCCAAGCGTGCTGCCGAGGTTAATTCTGATCTTCCTGAGCCTCGCATCTATATTGAGGATGCTATCGACCTCAAGAAGTTCTCCTCATTCCTCAATGCCAAGATTAATGATGCTGCGGAGACAGGCTCAAAGAATGACTTTGGTGCTAATATGCAGTTCTTCTTACAGGATAATATCATCGCGGCTTCTGACTATGCTGCTCCTGAGTGTTTCAAGGGTACGCTACATGGTGATGGTCATGCTATAAGTGGAATTGATAACGCTATGCCTCTCTTCAAGACTATTGGTTCTGGGGCAAATATCCATAACCTTGGCCTTGTAAGCGGTAAGATCGTGGGTGGAACACCTTCTAACAAGAATGAAAGTCTGCATTGTTGTTATGAATATGGTCAGAACGTCGTGTATCGCATGGACGGAACGGCAGTCAGAAACTATACCAAGGATGACTGGCGATATGGTAAGGTGGCTTATGAGCTGAATCAGTACTATCTGCATAAGCGCTTTGTGGCTGCTGGCGGAACTTCAGAGAACGCTCAGGACTATGTAGAGAAATACTATGAAAATGGTGACTATCTCTATGCGGGCTATGCTTACGATAACCACTTCGAGGGCTCTGAGTTCATCCGTGACTCATACCTGCCTAACTATGGATATGCAATAACCAGTCATGATGTGACTCACCCTGTTGACGAGAGTCGCGCCGTGAAGGATGGAGATGGAAACGTAACTCATTACGAACCACTCTTCAACGATAATCTTGTTGATATGAACAGGTTGAAGAATGACTATTTCTTCTTCGGGCAGATTCTTGATGAAGAGACAAAGAATAGGGATGAGGCTGTATTGAACTACACCCTCCCTGCTCCGAGAGCTATTAACGAGGAAAGCGATGCCTACAATCTCGTTTCGGACATGACCAACCGCATCTATCGTGCAGGTGGATATTATGGTAGCAAGAATAACAATGGCTTCTACTATAACTCTGATGCCTATGTCCACGACAACGGCATTACTGCCATTGACTTCTATGGCTATGACACTAATGGTCAGAACTATACCGAAGGCGTGGAGAGTGGCGGCAACATATCAAGTGCTACTGGTACTGGTATGAACTACTATTATCCTGTCTCCGACTATGGCATGAGCTCAATAGACCTGGCTGATGGCGTTACACGCAATCTCCTTCTCTATGCTCGTAGTGCAAGTGACCGTGCAGGCGTTCTCGCTAAGTTCAACTACACTGATGCCGTTGGCGAGACTGCGGCTACGCCAGAGTCTGACATCAAGGCTCATGTCATTGACCTTGCTGCTACACCTACTACCGAGTATCTGCATCTTGTTGAGCGTACAGCCGACAACAAGAACAGCGAGGGTGGCGATTGCTTCAATAATGACTTCAACTGTCCTATCGCATTTACCGTTCACAACCGTGCTTGGTACACCCGTATGCCTCGTTACTATGCGGCCAACAAGAACGATGCGTGGGAGGGTATGTCATTGCCGTTCTCAGTGAATAGGGTAGTGGCAAGCTTCAATGGCGAGATCTCTCATTTCTATGGTGCTGACAATGCTAATTCAGCTAATGCTGCTGTGGATGCAAATAACACGAACATTGGTCATGAGTACTGGCTGCGTGGCTTTATTGATGCTGATGCTTCTGCTGATGTTGTCAAGGCTACGTTCAGTCGTCCGGGATCTGCCGAGGGATTGTTCGCAGGTGGAACTCTCACAGGTGATTATAGTTACTCTAACTCTCATTTCTCTGATATCTATGGTACTATCTATGGAGATAATGGGTTCAGTATCTATGGTGCTACTCGTAATTTTACAAGCTACTATTTCCAGCAGTCTTATGTGCCTTACATCGTAAGCTTCCCTGGTGCAAAATTCAAGGAGTTCGACCTCTCTGGCGATTTCAATGAAGCCCTCACCCTGAGTAATCATGGTGCCTGGGATGCTCTCCGTGATGCACATGGATTCTCATTCGTTGAGGAGGCAATGCAGCCTCAGAAGGTCACATTCTCTTGGTATGGTGACAATAGTAAGGTTAGCAATCTTAGTGCTTCTGATGGAAACCTCATTGGCGTGACGGACGATGCTGTATCTACAACCACGGTTGGAACGATCACGCATCATGCTACCTTCTCTGCCTTGAGTGATGGCGGCATCTACGGTATTGACGATCGTGGAACGGCATTCAGCGTTTCTAATGCGGAAGTCCTTCCATTCCGCACCTACATGACCGTTTCTTCTTCTGCCAAGGCATTCGCTAAGCCACAGAGCATCCTCATCTATGAGAAGGGTGGCATAGAGGAACTGCCAGAGACAGAGGATGCAGAGATTGACGGCTTGCGTATCTATGCAAAGAACCGCAAGATCTACGTTGAGAGTCCAACCGCTCTTTCTCTGAGTCTCTACACAGCCACAGGTCAGCTTGTTCGTGTCTTTGATGTCGTTCCTGGCACTAACACCTATTCCGGTTTCTCTAACGGCATCTACATCATTGGTAAGAAGAAGCTCTACGTCAAGTAGAGCCTCTTCTCATCACTTTCCAGAAAATGTGTGGATAGCACCTTGCGGTGCTTGGTCTTGGAACAAAAATTAGCGACGATGACCAGAAAATTTGTTCCAGAAAATTATATATTTGAAACGCATTGACTCAAAGAAAAAATTAATGCGACATTAATGTGGTATTAATGCGATATTATATGTCTCACTCCGTGAGGAAACATTAATTACCACGAATTTCACATTAATGTCGCATTAATGTTTAATGATTTATGTTTCGGGAGTTCGGAATTGCCTGGAAGGCAATACTATTAGTAACCTCGTACATACGAGTGAAACGAGGATGTGCGGGGATTACTCTCATAACCCTTATACTGCCTGGAGGGCAGTACATCGCGAAAAGCCATGTATAAAAACTCAATCATGTACAGCCTTTCAGGCTGGCAGTGGAACGGCACTTTCCTGTCCGAGGGCATCCTCTCCTTCGTCGAGTATGCACCTCGGTTCTTCCCTATGGTCAGGCGCTATGCGGAGTCCTCATAGTATTGCCTTCCAGGCAATTCTGAATTTTCAAAACTTGAATTTACAGCTTTTAATTTACTGATAATTTACTTTCCAAAGAAAAATATTGTTTACCGGACACCAATAAAAAAAACGCACTTGTAATCCCGACATTGCAAATTAATACATTAATTCGTGGCTCTTTTATTCCTCTTCTCTTGCTTTTCTATAGCTCTTCTTCACTTTTTCCTTATCTCATGCTTTTCACTTCCGCTAAAACACCGCTAATGCGAGTAGAGTCAGATGGGATTTGCATCGACTTTGGTACGGACTTGAATCGGATTTGAAACTGAATTAGAACGGACCTGCATTTATCTCATAAAAAACATGAAAACCATGCTCTCTATACATAGTATAGCCCCCGATATGTTAAAAATTGCGTTTCTGTTGAAAAAAGTTGCTTAAAATTGCATAAAAAAGAAAAAATATATTATCTTTGCAATTTATAAGGCGGTAACAATTCATTGTGTCCGCACACCAAAATAATATTTCCCGTGGCATCCCCAACTGCCACAAAGACAATTATTTCCAAAGAACCATCTAAAACCGCATAGAGTTATGACCTACATCATAAAAAACATATTATCTCGCTACCATAATCAGAGTGTCTTCAACAGATTCCTCGGAGCAAACATCCTTGCGCTCACCCTTTTGATAGGAGGAAGTAGTAGTGCGTGGGCTCAAACCGTTACTGCTACTTGGGATTGGGAACATACAGTTCCAAGTGATATAAGAACTTTTTCAACAGCTCAGTATAATACTGAAACAGAAACTCTTAGCCTGAATTCTGATCAATCAGGAATAGTTCTTGATGTAGATGCGTCACAGGTAGCTAGTGCAAAGTTTGAGAAAAATGGTGACAATGTACATGTAAATCCTGGTACTGTCATCTCTGTTCCTGTACAATCTGCCAATGATGTTGTATTTGTCAAGAATTATCCAGGATATACATATTATACCGTAGGCGGTCAGGCACCTCAAGATAACAAGGTCGTACATTTTGTGACATCTACAGAGGCTACTGCGGGGCATGTATTGATTGAAGTGTCTGATCAGGTGTATTTCTATGCGATAACTGTAATACAGAATGAAAATACTCCAGATGCCTATATAGCCAAGTGGGATTGGCATAATGGGACTCCAGCAGCTTTGTCCTCAACTGTAATTCAGTCGAAAATGGCAGGACTTGCTTCCAACATCAATGGAGTATCTATTGCTGTTGATGCTAATCCTGGAAAACTACAAAACGATGGTAGTGGAAATGGAATGCTGAATGAAGGTACAGTATTGTACATACCTATCAAGAAGGCAGGTGATGTTGTAACCTTAAAATTTAATGCTTACAATGGAACTTGGGCAAATACAAAGGTTAATGGTGGTTCTGCATGTTCAGTAAATGACATAGGTGGCATCAATACATTTGTCTATAATGTAAATGAAACAGATGCTTCAAGAGGGTATATAACCATTGAAGCTACAGATGTTGTGTATCTGTATGAGATAGATTTATTGTCAAAACATGCTTTCCGTGAGTTTGAACTTGATTTCACAGGCACTGGTAATGCTAATGCAATTAGAAGTTCATTGAATTTGAAAGGAAATGCAAGTGATTTCGGAATCACCTTTAATGCAGGTGGTAATCCTATATCATGTGACCCTGGTTATGAAATATCTGGTCAGGCATACAATGGTGGTTCTGATAATGGATTGTACTTTTATAGTAATAGTCAGTTTATATCATTCGATGTGAATGGTCCGGTTAAGATTACACTTGGAAAAACCACATCAAGTACAACTGCAACGATTTCAAGTTCTGCAGGCTTGTCAGGAAGGGAAATATCTCTGTTGAGTTCAGGAACATCATACACGACAGCAAATCCTGTCACAACAGAATATAATTATAAGGGTGGGGCTGCTACGATAACAATTCGTGGTGGTAACTATATTCCGTATTTGAAGGTGGAAAACTATGAAATTCCTCCTTTCAACGAATTTGACATAGATTTGACTGTCGAAACCCCAGTTGTGCCAACAGGAGTTACACCTATAATTTATGAAGGGCGTGAATTGGCAGATACGAAGAAGAATGGTTCCCAGCATGGTTGGGAATGGTATGCCGTGAAGTTTGATGTTGATGGGCCTGTTGACATCTTCCTTGGTGGATGTTCTTCTATCAATTCTGGCTATGAGGCATATTTGGTAGGTGAAGATGGTGTAAAAATATCCACTATCAATAATAGGGAAATTGGCTGCTCTGGTCTTGTGAGATACAGATATACTGGTGGTGCACAGGAACTGAAGTTGTATTGTGGAGAGTATTGTCCTTATATTAAGGTCATCAAACCTAAGACTGAAGGTTATTATGCCAAATGGGATTGGAAAACGATGGGACCTTCTTCAGAATTGAACAAGACAATTTCATCTACTTTGAAATGGTTGCCATCTGATGTGCCAGGAACATCTATGTATGTTGGTACTTCTGGAGGTACTTATCGTGCTAATGGAAGCAATGTACAATTGTCAAAAGATTCTAAGCTTATAATTCCTGTTTATGGAGAAAATGACAGATTGACGGTTGAAGGTTATCCTGCTTATATTAACTACTCTGTGAATGGGCGTAATTATACTACAAACCTGATTAACTATAAGGTCACAAGTGAGAATGTGGCGAAAGGTTATATAGAGATAGTTTCTACCGATGATGATATATGCTATTTTAATTCTGTCAAAATGAGACATTTGGCAGAAACTGATGTCGTTCCGTCTTTCGTAGCAGAATGGAATTGGAAATCCCCACAACCTTCTGACATCGCAACCGTTCAGAATGCAATGCTTAACTCATGTGTGAATGGCTTGTCTAATAGTGATTGCCAGTTGGATGTGCAGGGAACGATGGGCTATTTTGAGGGAAAGGATAATGTTGAGATTGCCAATAATACGACAATCAAGATTCCTGTATATGCCGTAAATGATATGATTAGCTTTTGGTTTCATAGCTATCAGGCAAGCTATAATCATATCTTTATAAATGGAAGTCCTACAGCTATTGGCAAGCAAAAATATGTCTATACTGCGACAGAGGATGATGCTGACAGAGGATATGTAACACTTACGACAAATGCAAATGTTTATTTGTACTCATTAAAGCTTATTCATAGTAATATGAGTCAGTTCGCAGATATAACGCTCGATAGTCAGTTAAGAACAGCAGGGCGCTTTGCAGTTGGAAAGAATTATGTTTCGGTTGATGGTTCTACTGTAAGTATTGACGATGTCGCACCTTCTGCTGGATTCAATGCTGTTGTGACCTCTGGAGGTGACAATGGTCATGGTATCGTGAATTCTACGGTAGAGATTCCTCTGCCAGTAGGTCAATATGAGATAACTATAGGTAAGTGTAATTATCCAGAAGGAAAGACAAATAATTTTATCTTGAAAGTTGGAAATGAAGATGCAGAAAATATAACTACGGTTGAGGCTGGTAAATGTTATGAAGTTACTAATGACATAGTGTCAAAAACATTTACACTCTTAGAGCCTACATTAGTAGAGTTATCTACCAATGAAAGTACGGGTTCATATCTTCCATTCTTCTCTATCGTAAAGACTGCTGATGTCAATCCTTCAACTACCGTTTTCGAACTTGATTTTACAAAGTCAGGGGATGCAAGGCTTATCAGTGGTCGTCTTCCTGCTGGAACAGAAGTTGTTGGAACTGTTTATGGAGATGGTTCACATGGTTCCAAAGGGGTAAAAGTGACATTCCCTGTAACAAAGCCATCTATTATTACCGTGGGCGGTTGTGACTATGATGATGCTTCTGATGTTGCAACTCTTAAGGTAAAGGATGCTGTTGGTAATATTGCCTCTATAAATACGAAAAAAGTAGGATGTAATGGTAGGGCTATGTTCTACTATTCAGGTGGTGCTGCTATGCTTGAACTTACAGGTGGCCAGTATTGTAACTACGTAGCTCTTGAAAACGTTACTGACAATATGACTTTCGAGGAGAACTATTCAGTATATAATGCCAAGGTGTCAAATGTTCAGCAGTTGAGAAAGGCTCTTGCCGTTGCTGATGGTAATACCAATTATAAAATATTCCTTGAAAATGGAACTTATGACTTAGGAGAGAAATTCGGAACTTTTGTCAAAGACAATGTGACTCTTGTTGGTCAGAGTCGTGATGGCGTTGTAATCAAGAATACTCCGGCAAATGAAGGTATCTGGACGTCTGCAACTTTATTGACAGGTTCAAATGTCATAATGCAGAATCTTACATTGAGGTGTACTGTGACACAAGTCGGAGGTAATGAGCGTGGTACCGCCCTATACGACAATGGCTCTGGCAACGTGTATAAGAACATTCGTCTGCTTGGCCGTCAGGATACATACTATTCTCATGATAATGCGACCTCATTCTTTGAGGATTGTGAAATACATGGTACCGTGGATTTCATCTGCGGTAGCGGTAATGTGTGGTTCGAGAAGTGTGACCTGTTGATAGAGTCCTCAAGTGAGGCGTATATCACAGCTGCAAGAAAAAACAATACTCCGGGAGAATATAACGGATATATCTTCAATGAGTGTACCATTGATAATGCGGATGGTGCGGATATGGCAGGAAAGTATTATCTCGGTCGTGCGTGGGATAATCAGGCTAAGGTTTCATATTACAAAACCACGAAGGTGATAGCTCCACATACTGATAAATGGACAGTCATGAGTGGCGGTGCACATGTAGAGAGCATTGATTCTGAGAATAGTCCGTCAAATCCAAAGACTTCTCCTGTCACATATAAACCTGCCCCTGCAAGCCTTACGCTTAATAACGGCGTTCTCACATGGACGGCTGTTGAGGGTGCAAGTGCATACGCGATATTCAAGGGTAATGCCATCATTGCCGTGGTAGATGCTGAGGAACTTTCTTATTCCGTGGGTTCTCAGTCTTCGGCAAAGGGATTTGGCAGACATAAAGCGGCAAGCATCTCAGACAAGAAGTATTCTGTAGCTGCAATAGATGCCGATGGTGTTATTGGTGAATTGGCTACCGACAGAGAGGTTGCGGCCCTTGATGCTGCCTACTACTATGACTTTCGCCTTGATGATTTCGATTTCGATGACCATGAGGTACTGACAAAGATTGGCGAAAGTAACCAGTGTTCAGATCATAAGCATGGTTGGGAGTTTAGTAATGGCACAGGTTTCTCTGTTCAGCTAATTGGTAATGGTATGGTAGAGATAGCCCGTTGTAGTGAAAGTGGTGGAAACTTCACGATCACATCAGATAATGGTGGTACTATCACCCCTAATATGTTTGCGGCTACGGCTGCTTCTGATGGCGGTACTATTACTATTAACTATGAAGGCCCTGCCACAACGCTCAATTTCGTTTCCGATGCTACGAACTATGTACATAGTGTAAGGGTTACGAATGATGGTGCGGTAGCTATCAAATTTGAAGATACCAAGGATAAGGTGACTATCCATAACAATTTGCCTGGTGCGTATGTATATTACACTATCGACGGTACTGAGCCTACTACCACGAACTATAAGGAGAGGTTCAGCGAGGCTTCTCATGTAGTGCCAGTAAAGGACTGCTGGGTAAAGGCTATCTGCGTTATGGACGGAGAGGTGATACATTCCGTGGCGAGATTCTGTCGTAGCACCTTTGCCGGATTCTCATGGGACTTCTCAAATGGTAGTACGCTTTTGGGCAATGAAGGGCAATGGGTTTCTATTGAGACAGGCGTAGTAATCGACGATAGAGGAGATACATATCTTGTGCCTATTGGTGACCTCTCATCTTCCATTGATATCACTACTGCGTATCATGATGGACAGCATGGCTATGTGGGTATTGATGCCGCAATTCCTGTAGATGGTCCTGTAATAATTACTATCGGAAAATGTCAATTTAACACTCACCCAGATCCAGCCAATGGTTCTACAGCAACTTCAAAGATTACCATTTCGACAGCAGAGGGTGATTCCTGGGATATAAATACTTATGGTTCATGTTATGCTAAAGGAGAAAATGTGGTAAGGTTTGAATATACTGGTGGCCCTACGGTTCTGACTTTGAAAAGTGAAAATACAGTATATATTCCTTATCTCTCAGTTCGTGATGCAACTGCTACAAGGGTGAAGTTCGTCAACAGATACCCCAAGACGCTCCTTGGCACCGTGCCTGACGAGGTGGAGGTGAACGAGGCGCATCAGGCATTCATACCATATAACACTACCCTCTATCGTGAAGGTTGGGCTGTTACTGGTTGGGAGGATTCCGAGACTGGTACGAAGTATGAGCTTGGCAGAAGTTACACCTTCTACAATAACACTACGTTATATCCTGTAATAACGAAGTGCACCAAGGCTATTACTGATACGAATGAACCTCTCGAGGTTACATGGCCGTTCGATCAGCTTGACGGCGCTCCAAGGTTTACGTTGCACAATTCCAACAGCGATCCTACTACTATGACATACGTTAAGAGCGTGAATGTGGAAGGCTCAATGGTTGATGTTCCTCTCGTGCTTGATGCTACGCTGAACAAGATTGACAACAATGATGATCGTGTGAATGCCTTGGAAGGACGTGGTGGTCAGTTTAATGACAATAGTGCTATCACTCTCCCTGCTGTATATGGCATGACCATAACACTCAACGCATCTGAAAAGAATGATGAGCTTTTTAATACAACCACCAAATTCTCGGGCGAGAATTGTGCAGTCGTAAAACTGCGCGACGGAGAAAACTTTATTACGGGTGTGGTTTCTGACGATGGCAAGTCCGTCACCTTTACCTATAACGGTGTTTCTCCTACTATTGATGTATTTATCGAAAAGTCAGGTTCTGGATCTACATGGGGCTTCTTCCATAGTCTTAGTGTGACCTATCCGGTACTGCCTAATGTTGTGCTGGCCAATGTGATAACCAATGCCAATGCAGAGGCATTCCCTAACGAGGATCCTGCTAATGCAGGTGAGGCTACCGTTACGCTCCAGTCGGCTGGTGCATCTCATACCAATACAGGTTCGAGATTCAGAGTAGGAGATGTCGTTAAGTTGCAATCTAAGGCAGAATACGGCTATGAGCTTGCCGGCTTCAGAAAGAGAGTGTCGGAAGGAGATCCTGAGACGATTACATATACAGGACCAACAACTCTTGATGATGGCAGTACGGTTATTACTGCTGAATTTACCGTAGTCGATGAGGGTATCACAACCATCGAGGCTCTCTTCACCCGTCGTGAAGATCTCGTTAAGGTGACAGCCACTTCTGCTGATATAACAATGGGTATTGTCAGCCTGTCTCCTAAATATAGTAACTTATATAACAAACTTGAGAATGGTGTGACGGCATACTATGTGCCAAATACTGCGGTGTCCGTGAGTGCGGAGGCTGAGAAGGATTATGTCATTGCAAAATGGGTTGATGGTGAGACAGAGACTGTTGGTAGGAATGTATATTCATTCACGGCTACCACACCAAAGAGCATTGTTGCTTACTTCAAGGAAGGTGCTAACGGTACTGTCATATTCGACCTTACTGGTACAGGCGTGGATGTAGATCCTAATACATTCAATGGTGCTTTAAGTCGTACTCCAGAAAGATTGGAAGGTGTGAAATCGTTTTATGTTCCTAATAACTACACCTTCTTTAAAGACCAACACACCTTGACGCATTGGGAAGACGGTTCAGGCAGAAAGTATGAGCCTGGTAAATACTATTCATTTGATACGGAAGGGCAGACCATTACGCTGAAACCTGTGTTCGTGCATAACATCGCCGACAAGGAGAACCGTACTCGTGGTGATGCGTTGTACTGGGATTTCCGCACCGTGAATCTGATGCAGGAAATAGATATAGAAGCAAATGAGGATTTCTTCTGGACGAGTAAGGTTTCTGTGCAGGTAATTGAGAATGGTGAACGTCGTGACCATACCCGTGACGTGGCTCTGTGGATACATACCAATTCCGAGGGATTCGTGCGCAACAACGACCTCCCTGAATGGGTTACGTTCGGGCCTGGAACAAAGATAGACATACCTTCATGTGCTGGTGCTACGCTCAAGATGTACACCTACTCCGAAATCACTTCCACCACATTCGACGGGCATATTCCTGTGATTGATGAGGAGGCTACGAGAGAAATCCGAGAGCAGGGTGAGGTAGGTTATGTATATACTTATACCACCTCTAACCCTAATGCCCGTGTGTCTATCATCATTGGTGATGACAACAGCTACTATAAGTGGGTAAGGTGTTATTCTTTGCCTGCCAATAGGGTAGAGCTTCATGCGGATGTCGATGATGATGTTCGTGGAGAGATCGTTGATATAAGAGGAAAAGGTGAGTTTGAGGCAGAGGAGCTTGCCGACGGTGGCTTCTCGTTCCAGAAAGGTAATCTTGTGTATCTCACTTTCAGACGTAAGTTCGGCTATGAGTTTGACAGAATCGTGGATCCTGATAAAAAGAATACGGATGGCACCGATTTCTCTATGATTGAGCTGGTAAAGGATAAGACTACTGGTGTAATCACAGGTGTCCAGATGGTTACATCTGAAGGCTACGATCATGAGGATGCCAAGTGGAATGAAGAAAAAGGTGCATGGGTAGGGCAAAGCACATCGATAGCCTTCCGTCAGTTGCCTGCCGAGGAAGGACAGCTTGACACATACGAAGTGCAGTTTGAGATAAGCGATCACCGTGCTATGGAAATCCGCTTCACGCCAAGAACTACATACTACGTCACGTTTAGTGCTGGTGAGTTCGCATCAGGAGTCGCTCCTGAACCTGTATGGGTTGAGGCAGGCGATAAGTTCACCATACCTAAGAATAAGACCCTGTTCTATAATGACCATACCCTAAAGGCATGGAAGGACGAGGATAATAACACATACACCCTCGGAGCTGAATACACGGCTCCTGCAAAAGAACTCCGTCTGCGTCCTGTCTTCGTGGAGAACACATTTACCGTTCTCGACATAACGACAGACTCAAAGGTGACATGGGAACTCACAAAGAAGAAGGGCGCTCCAAACTTGGAATACGAGCGTTCATCAGGTATTCTTGTCTCTCAGCTTTATATGGGTACTGATTTCATTGACTTGAAGATTGACCTCAATGCGTCGGACAAGGATGATAATGGAAAACTGGTTTATGGTAAGATCAATAACATGGCATACGATGACCGTTGCCAGATTAACGAGTACTCATCCATCACGTTCGCTGCCATAAGGGATTGTGTCATAGAACTTGAGGCTCTTGAAAACTTACCGACCGAAGTGAAAATATCTGGCGCAACGCATGATCCTGCAAAGACCATATCCTATACCCATGAGCTTGGCCATACGTTGCACTCGGTAGAGTTTGGAGTTGCCAATGACAGAGACTACTCAACCTGGTGTACGGCTCTGTCTATCACATACAAGCCTATCGTTGCGAGCTTACCTCAGCTGAGTTCCGTAACAGTTGGAGGTACATCCATCTCGGCCGATCAGCTCACAAATCTCAAAGATGACAAGCAGATCACCGTCACTTTCGTGGTGGGAGCTAATGATGCCTTCCCAGCGGTAGAGGCTGCGGCAGACAATGGCTTGACGGAAATCGTCCAGGCTAACCTCAGCACTCGTAAGGCAGAAATACACCTTGTTTCAAGAGGTGGTCTCACCATTGATACATACACCATTAACTTCAATGCTATCGTTAATTCTGAACCTGATCTTACAGGTAGCCCAAGCATATATGTCAATACAACTGGCTATAATGCAGAGGTTATTCCATTGGATCAGCCTATTGATGGCACTATCAGAATCAACTTCAATCGAACCATGTCTGCAGTGGAGAGTAGTTCGAACATCAAGCTCCGCTACGAGGATGAACCTGTTGGCGATGCCCTTGTTGCCGACCAGGGCTCTACCCTCATATTCAGATACTGGAACCTTGAAGTGAACAAGCAATATTCCCTTACCATCCCAGCTAATACCCTGCGCGATGTGTATAATGCTAACTATAGCAGCGACATAACCGTCACGTTCAAGACTGCGGCTGACATCATCCATGTTGAGCACAGGAAATTCAACTGGATCGTTGGTGTTGACGGCACTTTGTCAGAAGGCATCACTGCTGCCAATAACACCGGAGGTCTTGCACGCTTCTATATCTTCGTGCCAGATGGTGAGTACGAGCTTCAAGGCAACGATAACATTAGGCCTACTCTCGAAAAGGATGCCACTACCCTCTATGACGATGAGGGCAGGTATCGTAGTGACCTCCTTGATGCTAATCTCAATAACAAGAAGACAAGACTGTCCCGTGCAAACGTATCTATTATTGGTCAGAGCCAGATTGGTACAAAGATCTACAACCACCCTGTAATCGAGGGTATCGACTATACCGCCACTCTCTACCTACCTGCATCGGCAACCGATTTCTATGCACAGGATCTCACCATTGAGAACCGCTTCAACTATCGCAGGTCAATGAGTAATGCTCAGAACAATGCCGCCCGTGCCGTGGCACTTCAGGGGCATGGTAGTCGCATGATTCTGAAAAACGTGTCTCTGTGGAGCTATCAGGATACCTATTATTCAAGTGTAGATGCTGATCCGCATTTCTGCTCATATCTGGAGAACTGCTCCGTTGCGGGCGTTGTTGACTGGGTATGCGGTGGCGGAAATATCTGGCTTGAGAAGTGTGATCTCGTTCATCGTGACCGTGCCGGAAACAATTTGGCAGCTCCTCACACCAATACCGATCAGGAATGGGGCATGGTGTTCAATGATTGTACCATAAAGCCGGAGGTAGAGGTCGGCTCTCTGCAATATATGACAGCCAAGGACTGGACTCTTGCCCGCCCATGGGGTACGGCTCCTGATCAGTCACCTGCCTGTACGTTCATCAACACCACCATGAACCCTCTTCCACGCGATGCTGGCTGGGGAATCATGTATGGTGGTATGGTATTGCGTCTCCATGAGTATAAGACAACGGATGCCTCTGGAAACCTCGTCTCACTTGCTAACCGTTCACTTGCTGCCTGTGCTCCAGCCGTAGGCTCTGACGATTGCATCCTCTCTGCTGCTGAGGCTTCTTCATATAAGGTCAATGAGGTTCTGGAGTTCAATCCTGCGGTATATACTGCCCAGCGTTCGGCTGTTCAGAATCTCGCTATCGAGGATGGCGTTCTCGAATGGACTGCAAGTGCTGATAACATGGATCTCTGCTACTTCATCTTCAAGAAGGATGCCGACGGCAACTGGAAATACTTTGCCAACGTGGCAGAAACGAAGTTCGACTTCAACCTGTATGGTGCGGATATTCGTGAGGGTATATTCATGGTTCGTGCTGCCAATCAGCGTGGCGGACTCGGTGCACCATCTGAGGAAATTGAATATGATGAAGTAGAGAAATTCGACCTTACCATTACCGAGGTCGGGCAGACCCCTGACAAGGGTTGGGCTACCATCTGTCTGCCTAACAATGCCAAGGTACCTGAAGGTGAGATCAAGGTATATGCCGCTGTCACCATCAACGACAATACCATCACCTTGAAGAGCGTTAAGTATATCACGGCAAATGTCGGCTATGTAGTCTATGGCGATGTAGGTACATACACCTTCCGAGGTTCGTCCCACACGGCTGAGCATGAGTCATACCTTAGTGGAAATCCGTCTGATGCCAAGGTATCAGCAAGTTCCACTAACTGCTACACCCTTGCCTATAAGCCTAACGTAAGTGGTATCGGCTTCTACAAGTACTCTGGCACATGGCTCAATCCTTACAAGGCATATCTCGAAGTGGAGGTCTTCAAGCGTGAAAACACCTCCTCAGCCAAGTCTGAGGAAACGCTTGACAAGGCTCTTTCCAAGGGCATCCGCTTCGTCTTTGCTCCAGATGAAGAAGCCACGGATCTCCCTCTCCTTGATCTCGATGCCCTGCTCAACTACAAGAATGATGCCATCTACGATCTCTCCGGTCGTCGTGTCATCACTCCGGTCCCAGGTCGCATCTACATCATTAACGGCGCTCAAACCCTCTGGGAATAACCCCTTAGGGTAGGGAACACCCACATGAATACCCAGCGGGATAGCCATCTTTGGCTATCCCGCTTGCTCATCCGCCCTCCGCTCAGCCGTCTTTTGCTGATCCCTCGCCGTCCTTGGCTGAGCCCAGTGTCTCTCTCAGCCGTCCTTGGCTGATCCCTCGCCGTCTTTGGCTGATCTCCCCCCTCCGTGAGCCGTACATGGCTCACGCCCAAGTCCCCAATTTTCACTCAAAAAATTGTGTGCGATAACGTGTAAAAAGTGCACAATTACCTCCGAATCAGCCATTTCTCTAAAAACTTGCAATTTTCCGAGCGTTTTCACCCCAAAATCACTCAAAAAACCACAGAAAATTGTATTTTTTTCTGAAAATACCGAAATTTTAACATTTTTTTCTTGTAATTTAGAAAATAAATACTTAAATTTGCAAAACAAATAACAACAAAATAACAAAAAAATAACCCTAAAAAAATACCAGTATGAATGATGCAGAAGGTCAGAAGACATAAGCGCTCTCTATTACTTACATTGATGCTAGCCGTATATGTAAGTGTATATAGTCAGTCTAATGACTCCACTCGTTTTAGTAAGTATCCATACATATTTATATTAGACGAGAATCAGGAACCGAGCATCACCGACGAGCAGTTCTATAAGGTAGCACTAAAGGTCATCTTCCCAGTTGATGTTTACTACCTCGATTCCTCACAGGAAGAGATAAAGGAACTAATCCGAGATGTCATACCTCAGATTAACACAGACAGCCTTAAGCCACATGCCATGAAGGTAGTAGGCTCGTCATCACCAGAAGGTCCATATCGTTGGAACCACACATTGGGCAAAGAGAGATCAGCCCACACATTTAATTACATAAATCGACACTTGAAGTTCCCCGAAGAGCACAGCACCTACGACAACGCACCAGAGGACTACAAACAGCTTCTCTATCTCATGAAGGAAGCCAAAGACCCAAGCTACCGCATTGTCAAGTCTCTCGTTGACAAATACTGGCAGGCAGGAATGCTGAGTCAGTTAAAGCAACACCTCAAGCGAATCGACGGAGGCAAGCTCTGGAACAGGCTCTACAAGGTTTACTACCCTAAGCTCCGCGTAGCTCGCGTAGTCCTCTTCTTCAAGAAGCAACCATCTGAGCCATCTGAGCCGTCCTTGGCTCAACCGTCTCAGCCGTATATGGCTACTGCCCCCGACAGCATCGCCGTCGAGCTTCTTCCAGAAACAGAGCAGATCCCGAAGGCAGTCTTAGAGGAAATCGAAGCAATCCCTATTCCTCATGATATTAAATATGTCAATAAGGAAATAGACTTCGTACCAGTTCGCATCTACCGCCGACACATCCTCGGCATCCGTACGAACCTTCTCTATGACTTCTTCTATCTCCCCGGCCACTACTGGGCACCAAGTCCCAACATCCAGTTGGAATACTATCCGCTCACAGGTCACTTCACCGCCAACATCGGTTTCACCTGCCCTTATTGGCATCACTGGAGCAAGCAGCAGTTCTGGCAGATCAGGGACTACGTATTCGAAGGCCGCTATTATTTCCAGGGATTAGGAAACTTCATAGGCCCATACGTCTCAGCCTACGTCCATACCAATAAATATGGTATAGGCCTAAGCAAGACAAAGGGATGGGAAGGCGAAGGCTTCGGAGGTGGAACCATCCTTGGTTACACCATGAACATCAGCCGCAACAAGCGCTGGCGACTGGAGTTCAGCCTCGGAGTAGGATACTACCGAACCAAGTACGACCCATACGTCTATGGCAATCCGAAGTCAACGGTAGAAGACGGGCTCTACTATTACGACTACCTCGGAAAGAAAGAGAACTTCAAGGAGCGCAACCACGTCTTTTCATGGTTCGGTCCTACAAACCTCGGAGTGCATCTCACCTACGATTTGCTCTACCGTCGCATCCAGAAGAAAGGCGTCAGCTTCAATCGTTCGGAGCTGTACCAAAGAAAGAAAGGAGGCGCCGATGAATAGCAAAAAGAATAAGCGCCATCTTTGGCGTTCCGCGATGAATGGTGAGCGCCGTCCTTGGCGCACCGCCAACAACTGGCGGGCAGGCGTAGGTCAGGTGGTTTTATTATTCATTATTCATTATGCATTATTAATTCCATCCTCCTGCACCATCGAGCCGCCGCTCCACTTCCCCGACGACGGAGCCGACATCGACATGATGCTACCGGAAGTAAACCTCGACCTCGACGTCCTCTGGGACTACTCACTGGTCATCGACGAAGAGCATCACGAGTACTACGACTCCACCTACAACTGGCGCGACGAATGGTACTACGGATGGGACACTCAAGACAACGCGATCTTTGGAACATGGGACATCATCAACCCTGAAGTGTTCAACATCCGACGCTACTACACAGGCTCGGATGCCAAAGGAAGGCACAACTCGCCTAACGAGCACCAGATTGAGGGAAGAAGACTAAAGGCACGCTACAACTTCGGCTACTATGACATCCTGGCATGGAACGAGGTGCAGACCATCGACGGAGTACAGTCACTCCATTTCGATGAATCCTCCACCTACGAGTACATCACCTGCTACACCAACGCAGGAATGACACCAGCCCGTCACTCACCGAAACATCAGTACGCCTACTACCAGCCAGAGTTCCTGTTCGGAGGATATTACGAAGACCTCTACGTCTCTCGCAATCCTGCCGACTACGACGGCTACGACGAGGAAAGGAACATCTACTACAAGAACGCACGGATGCAGCTCCTACCTCGCACCTACATCTACCTCACGCAGATCATCCTCCACAACAACAGAGGACGAGTAGCAGGAGTAGAAGGAACAGCAAACCTCTCAGGCATGGCACGCCAGACCAACCTCAACACTGGCTACACCTCAGATGATGAAGTCTCTGTAAACTTCTATCAGCGAATGAAAACTCACATCTCGAAGAACGGGGAAGACGTCGATATCATCGGCGGACGACTCTTCACCTTCGGTCTCTGCAACCTAAATCCGAGTCGTGCCACACGCGCCTCTGCAACCGAAAGTAAGGTGAAGAACTTCCTCGATGTGAACATGTACTTCAACAACGGACTCGACTCCACCTACGTCTTCGACGTAACCTCACAGGTGAAGCGACGCTACAAAGGCGGAATCCTAACCGTCGAGCTTGATGTTGACACCATCAAGATCCCGTCAAGAAAGTCAGGCTCAGGCTTCGATGCAGTAGTCGAAGACTTTGACACCCTGACCTACGAGATCCCGATGTAAAAGACCCTCTCCCCCTCCCTCCGCAAGGAGGGAGCCGGAAGGTCCCAATTAGTTCAGGCGAAGCCATCTTTGGCGAGTTGTCTTTGGCAAACCATCTTTGGCGAACCTCTCCCTCTCTCTCTGTAAGGCTTGCATTTATTTCCCAATTGCACCTACTGTATATAGAAAAGAAAAAATATCATAAATATAATTATTAACACTCTAAAAACCCAATTAAAAACAAAGGCAAAGAAAGAACAGTAACTTACACTCATTCCCGCTGACCACGGTCGGCGACATGACTATCTCTAACACAATGCAGATGAGTCATGAAAACACTTCCTTATCACTAAGGGACAAAGGTAACTGTTAGCAACCTCAATTGCAATAAGAATAAAAAGCACTAACGGCAAAATTAATGTCTCAATTAATGTCACATTAACGGTCATTAATGTTAGCGTAAGCAAAAACACCGCAAGGTGCACGTTCATGTTATCAGTACCCCCGTCCCCGGTAAAAAGGAAACAACCACATTAATAACAAACCACAAAAACATTCTATTATGAAAACTTCTAATTATCTAATCGCTCTTGCAGCTCTCACATCCTTCACTTTCGTGAGCTGCTCAGATAATGATTACTTGGGTACAGATAACGGCATGGAGGTTGCACAGCAAGGTAATGGTGAAATCACATTCGTTGCAAGTAATGCAAAGACCACACGTGCAGGTGAAAATCTCATCGGTGCTACTGCTGCTGAAAAACTCGGTCGTATGTTCGTCGTAGAAGGTACTAAAGGTTCCGAGCAAGAAAACTCTCCTTCTACAACTGTAGTATTCGACAACTACCTCGTAGGTTATGACTACAACTCTGCAGGTACAACAGAGACCAACACCAATAACTGGGAATATGTTGGTAAGCAGACAGGTATCACAGGTCGCTTGGAAGCAGCTACATGGACCGCTCTTCACCCAGCGAGTACTTCTGCTCAGGCTCAGACTGTAAAATACTGGGACTATTCTACTGACCAGTATGACTTCATAGCATGGTCAACAGGTCTACGTGAGGCTGTTACAGATGCTGCTGTTGAAGGTAGCAAGGTTAAGGTTACTCGTATCAACACAGGATCAACCCTTGCCTCAAATGGCTTCCAATTGACCGCATTAAGTGCTGAAGACCTCCTCCAGTGTTACTATACAGACATCAATACAGTTTTGAAAGCAAACTATGGTGCTCCTGTAACCCTTACATTCAGAAACATGGCTGCTAAAGCTCGTATAGCTCTTTATGAGACAGTTCCTGGCTATTCTATTAAGGCTGTTAAGTTCTACACTTCTGATGCTAATCCTACTGCTCCTTTAGATCTTGGTTCTGGAACATCAGAGGACGCTACACTCTTCACAATGGGTTCTGATGTTCTCCCACAGAGCGGTGAGGTAACAGTTTTCTATCCTCATATTGGTACAGAGCATCGTGAGGCTCCTCAGACTACGGATTACAACAAGGCAAGTGTAACTGTTGGTGAAGTTACTGGTGGTGCTACTTCTACTACAAAGGGCTTCGGTACTCTTACTGCTCAGTATGGTGCAGCAGAGTCACATGAGGCTGCAGGTAATATCTACCTTGGCAGATCTCTTCCAAATGCAACGTATGCAGGTTCATCTGCTGATAATTTCTACACAGCAGTTATCCCTAATTCAACCGGCAAGCCTCTGACTCTCCGTGTTGACTATACTCTCGTTTCAACTGATGGTTCAGGTGAGGAAATCAAGGTTTATGGTGCAAAGGCTGTAGTTCCTGCTACATATACTGTATGGCAGCCTAACTACGCTTACACATACGTCTTCAAGATTTCTGACAACTCTAATGGTTGGACAAGCACGTTATCTAGTGATCCAAAGGGACTCTTCCCAATCACATTCGATGCTGTTGTAACAAACTTCATCGATGCAAATGCTGAGCAGGCAACTATCACAACTGTTGCAACTCCTTCTATCACAACTTATCAGCAGGGACATGATCCTAAAGCTCAAGATGAGTATAGCAATGCTCAAACTGCAGGTGTATCAACAGATGTAAAGGATGTTTATGTTCAGGTAATGAACAACAGCGGTGCTCCAGCTCTCGTAACTGATTTGAATGGTACTAATAAGTCTCTTCTCTTCGCTGTAACTACAACTGGTGCTCCTATTTCAGAGGCTACAGTTATGGATGCTCTCCAGAACCGTACAAATTCTTATGGCGACGCAAGTCCTGCAGGTCGCAATGGTATCACTCTTACAACAAATGCTAACATTAGCAATACTGTAACATCTATCGTTAACGGTGTTGATGATCAGCCAATCACAGTTGCAGCTGGAACAGCTGCTGAGATTGATATCGATCAGCTTGCTGCTGGCACATACGCTTATGTATATGCATCTACAGTTCCTTCTGCAGAAGAGAAGATTTACCAAGTAGTATCTGCTGCAACTGCGGGAACAGACTTTGCAAAATACTATGAGGTTGCGCTCTCTGGTACAGAGACTCCTCTTGCTTCTGGTGCTAAAGCTGCTGCAGGTAAGGTTTACTTCGTCAAGAACGTTGATGCTAATGGTGACTTTGTTTCTTACACATTCAAGCAGACTAAGGTTAATGATGATGTAACTGGTCTTGTTGAGGCTACTATTGGTGCTAATAAGGCATCTGGATACACAGCAGGTAATTTCTACTTCGATGTTTACAACCAGAACAATGGTGCTTATGCAGTTAAGGTTATCAAGGTTGTAAATTAATCATCTCCACTTATCTGATTATATATTAATCTATAAATAATTCACTTTCCCCCATCACCTCCTCGGTGGTGGGGGATTTAAATTTTATTTGATTTCTGTTTCGGGAGTATGCCAGTCCGATGTAGAAACGGCCTGTAAGGCCAACAGCACATAGTCCAGGGCATCGCCCTGTGGTATTATGCCCAATGTGATTCATTCGCCCTGCAAGGGCAAAAGCATTACCTCGTGTATTAGAGCTTTTGCCCCTGTAGGGCGAAATTACCAATATCCATGTACATAGGGCGATGCCCTAGGCTAAGTGCTCGTTGGGCTTGCAGCCCGCCTGTTTGCTTTTCGACCTCTTCGACGTTCTGCCCGTCTATTGGGTATGAAAGTCCTGTAAGGACGGCATATAATAGGGTAGTGCGGGAGCGCTACCATTTTTGCACATATAGTTTATCAGCCCTGTCAGGGCGGCATAATTCCATATTTCTTAATGTGATATGAAATATGTCGCACCTACGGCGCTCATTAGAGAATAGGGACTAATGATACGTGGGTTACACCCACGCCTATGCTATGTCGCCTTTACAAGGCTTTGGGGCACTTCTCTAAAACGGCCTGTAAGGCCAACAGCACATAGCCCAGGGCATCGCCCTGTGGTATTATTCCCAATGGGATTCGTTCGCCCTGCAAGGGCAAAAGCATTACCTCGTGTATTAGAGCTTTTGCCCCTGTAGGGCGAAATTACCAATATCCATGTACCTAGGGCGATGCCCTAGGCTATGTGCTCGTTGGGCTTGCAGCCCGCCTGTCTCGTAATTGCGATAATCATTTTCCGTTTATCCTTCGTTGATCCTTCGCTCTTCCTCCGTACCAAAGTCGGTGCAAAGTCGGTGCAAAGTCGGTGAAGCTTCGATTTAATAGCGAAGCTTCATCGAGTTTGGTACGGAGGATCATAGGAGGCACTTCGTTTTCATCATTCCATTACCACTTCCTCTCTATCCCCCCTCTCGCAATTTCCCTCCAAACATTTGGCTGTTTCCCGGAAATTGTGTATCTTTGCACCCAGATAATACAAAAAGAAAGGAGATAATTATGTTAAGAGAACCGATTATAATAAAGAATCCTTCTGCAAAGGCCTTGGAATTGATAGAGAGGATGAAGGAGAGTAAGCGCCAGGCAATGGAAAATATGCGCAAGAATCGTGACTTGGCTATTCTGATAAAGTAATATGGAAAATTCTTTCAGATTTCAATCTGAAGGTGGTGATGATATTTTAGTTGATTTGCTGCCGTTAGATAGTGAATGCTCCAATGACTTGCATCTTACTGATAGTGATGTTGAGATATATCAGATAGTTCTGTGTCGAGAGAGTGGCAATAATGTGATAGGGTTGGACGTTTTAATGAAGATTACAGATTCTATAGCAAAAGTATTCTTAAGAAACCCCAATCTTATACTTTATTATGTGTGTGATAATATGAATGAGATACCGAATGGCAATCATGATATCCCACCTCAGGAATACCGCAGTAGGTTATTCTCCTGTATGTTTGCTCGCTACATCAAATTGAATGGCATTAATGTGATTTCTGACACTCCGATTGAATTCCCTGATGCTGTTGGCAATAATCAGTATGTTCATGTAATCTCTCACAATAAGTATTTAAGTTCGGTGGAAGAGATTGTCAGATTCGTAATAGAAGGATATGCTGTTGGTAAATGAGTGCTGTGATAGTTGTGTATCTTTGCACCAAGAAAGGTTTATAATCATAATATCGTTGGATATCTGAAAGAACATGATATTTCTCTCCCCCCATCACCTCCTCGGTAGTGGGGGATTTTTATGTTTTTCTCCTTCAGCATTCCTCCCTTCTTCCTCCTATGATCCTTCGCTCTTCCTCCGTACCAAACTCGATGAACCTCCGCTTTTTCCCCGTATAGAAATGGTATTTTCATCGAGTTTGGTACGGAGGATCATAGGAGCCACTTCGTTTTCATTATCTTGAATTTACCGACTGACATTGTTTTAACAACGAATTTAACGAATTAAACGAAAACTTCCGTTTATTCCGTGTCTTCGGTGTTCAGAAAAATTAATGCGGTATTAATGTGTTATTAATGCGGTATTATAACGTTTTCACTTCGTGAGTAAACATTAATCATCACAAATGTCACATTAATATCGTATTAATTTTCTTTTCCGTTTATTCCGTGTCTTCCGTGTTCAAAAACAAAAATCATTCGTTTAATTTGTTCAATTCGTTGTTATATCCCCCCTCTCGCAATTTCCCCCCAAACATTTGGCTGTTTCATAGAAATTGTATATCTTTGCAGACAGGAAATCATTTATCATCAAAAGAATTGATATGGCAAAAGAGAATAACAATATATCTCCAAATACAGAATCGAATGGTGACATTGTTCTTTATACTTCAGCAGATGGAAAGGTTCGTCTGGATGTAAAGATTGATTCTCAAACAGTTTGGCTAACTCAACAGCAAATAGCTATGCTGTATGGAAAGGCAAAATCAACCATTAGTGAACATCTTAGCCATATTTTTGAGGATGGGGAATTGGATCCTAAAGTGGTAGTTCGGGAAAACCGAACAACCACTCAGCATGGTGCCATAAAAGGAAAGACACAGGAGAATACCACTCGTTTCTATAATCTTGATGCAATTATTTCTGTTGGATTTAGAGTGCGCTCTAAACAAGGTACTCTTTTCCGTCAATGGGCTATAGAACGTTTGAAGAACTACATTGTAAAAGGTTTTGATGTGGATTCGGAACGTTTGAAAGGAAATGGTGGTGGACAGTATTGGTATGAGTTGCTTAATACAATCAAGGATATTCGTTCGTCGGAGAAAGTCTTATATCGTCAGGTTCTTGATCTGTATGCTACAAGTGTAGATTATGATTCCTCGGATAAGGAAACTATTCTCTTTTTCAAGATTGTTCAGAACAAACTGCATTATGCGACTCATGGACATACGGCTGCAGAACTAATCTATAATAGAGCTGATGCTGATAAAGAATTTATGGGACTTACGTCTTTTCGAGGAGCTTATCCAACACAGGCAGATGTTGTTATAGCCAAGAACTATTTAAGTGAGACGGAACTACGTAAACTTAACAATATGGTGTCTGGTTATTTTGATTTTGCGGAGAATAGGGCAATAGATCATATCCCTACCACTATGCACGACTATCGCATAATGTTGGATAGGATTCTTCTTGCTGGAGGAAATGAGGTGTTGACTGATGCTGGTTCGGTATCAGCTCAGGATGCAAGGGAAAAGGCTTTGGCAGAATATCGTAAATATCAGGTTCGTGCTTTGACACCTGTGGAGCGTGCATACATTGCTACGCTTGAAAAGGAAGCAAAGAAAGCAAGAAAGAAAGGATGAGCTAATCAATCCCTCCCAATTATTTGGTGTTGTCAAGAGGATTGTGTATCTTTGCAAATAAGTAACTTCAAATCCTTAATGCTATGGCAAAGATAAAGGTACAGAACACAGAAATAACCGTCGTTTCGTTTGAGGAAAGAGATTATATCTCATTGACGGATATGGCAAATGCTAAGGAAAATGAGAGCAGGGCTGCTGACATCATAAAGAATTGGCTAAGAAATCGATATACTATTGAATTTCTTGGTACATGGGAATTGATGCACAACCCGAATTTTAAAGTGGTCGAATTCGACCACTTTAAGATGCAGGCTGGCTTGCCTTCCTTTGTCCTTAGTGCTTCTGAGTGGATAGAAAAGACGAATGCGATTGGTCTTATTGTGAAAAAAGGTAGGTATGGTGGAACTTATGCCTATCGAGATATCGCATTTGAATTTGGTACTGCAATAAGTGTTCCGTTCAAATTGTATCTCATTGAGGAGTTCCAGCGCCTGAAAGACGAGGAGCAGAAGCTAATTGGTTGGACAGCTAAGCGTGAGCTATCTAAGATAAACTACCGCATTCATACAGATGCTATCAAGGAGAATCTGATTCCTGCGGAGATTACTCGTGAACAGGCAGCCATGAAATATGCGGATGAGGCAGATGTTCTCAATATGGCTATGTTCGGAATAACGGCAAAGCAATGGCGAGATGCTAATCCCGATAAGAAAGGTAATATTCGTGACTATGCCAGTATCAACGAATTGATTTGTCTCTCAAACATGGAGAATCTCAATGCCGTCTTCATCAATGATGGTATATCGCAATCCGATCGCCTAATAAAGCTCAATCAGATTGCCATTCAGCAGATGAGGATTCTTGAAGATACCAATGGCAGGCATCTTTTGAAGTGAGTCATCTCGTTGTAATATCGCAATTTCATTGCTGACATTTGGCTGTTTCATAGAAATTGTGTATCTTTGCAGACAAGTAACTTCAAATCCTTAATGCTATGGCAAAGATAAAGGTAAATGATACGGAGATAACCGTTGTTAGCATAAATAGTGAGGATTATATCTCACTTACAGACATGGCTCATAGTCAAATGCAAGAGCATATAGTTTTCAGATGGATGAGTCTGAAAAGTACAATTGAATACCTGGGTGAGTGGGAGATGCTATATAATCCTAATTTTAATTGTACCGAATTCGGTACAATTAGAAATTCTGCGGGAAGCAATAATTTTGTCCTGTCTGTTAAAGCCTGGATAGAGCGAACGAATGCAATAGGAATCGTTGCTCGTGCTGGTCGCTATGGGGGAACTTTTGCTCATCGTGATATTGCATATCACTTCGGTATGTGGATTAGTCCACGTTTTCAGCTCCTTATGGTAAAGGAATATCAGAGATTAAAGGCTGAGGAGCAGAAGCTAATTGGCTGGACAGCTAAGCGTGAGCTATCTAAGATAAACTACCGCATTCATACAGATGCTATCAAGGAAAATTTGATTCCTGCGGAGGTTACTCGTGAACAGGCTGCCATGAAATATGCGGATGAGGCAGATGTTCTCAATATGGCTATGTTCGGAATAACGGCAAAACAATGGCGAGATGCTAATCCCGATAAGAAAGGTAATATTCGTGACTATGCCAGTATCAACGAATTGATTTGCCTTTCAAATATGGAGAATCTCAATGCCGTATTCATCAATGATGGTATGTCGCAATCAGATCGCCTTATCAAACTCAATCAGATAGCTATTCAGCAGATGAGGATTCTTGAAGATACCAATGGCAGGCATCTTTTGAAATGATAGGGAAAGAAGTGGTCGAAATTTTCGACCAGTTCAATGTATTCTCCCCATACATTTGGCGGTTTCATGGAAATTGTTTATCTTTGCAATCGGAATAAAAAATATATTGGTATGAGAGTAATTGCAAAGAGCACATTAATTGAATATTATGCAAGAAATCCTCAGGCTAAAATTGCTTTGGAGGATTGGTATAAGAAGACATCTCGTGCTCAATGGACATGCTTTGATGACATACGAAAGACATTCAACACGGTTTCAATCGTTGGAAATCAACATTATGTGTTTAATATAAAAGGAAATGATTTTCGTCTTGTTGTAGTCATTCAATTCACGCCTCAACGAGTATATATTAGATTTGTTGGTACTCATGCAGAGTATGATAAAATAACGGACATTCAAAATATATAAGATTATGGCACAGATTAAAAGTGAAGCTGCATATAAGGCTGCATTGAAACGTATTGATCAACTTCTTCCGTTGGTTAATGACTCAACGCCAATGGATGATCCTAACTATCTCGAATTGGATATGATTTCTGATATGGTAGAGGAGTATGAGGATGTCCATTATCCTATCGAGTCACCTGCACTTGCTGATGTTATAAAACTTCGTATGTATGAGCAAGGACTTACAATGGAAGGGTTGTCAGAACTTCTTGGAATTACAATGAATAATGTCAAGGGACTTTTTGACAATAAATATATCCCTTCTATAAAAGTGGGAAAGGCGATAAGTCAGAAGTTGAGCATTGATCCTGCAACTGTGTTAGGGGTATAATATTGACTGCTGATAATAATGATGCGTTAATTTAAAATATTTATTTAGAATGGATTAAATGTAAAATTAATGTATCGTTGTTTCATCAATGCTAATTTTAATTCCCTCGAATTCGAGGGAATTACCTAAATAGTTTCTTCCCATACATTTGGCGGTTTCATGGAAATTGTTTATCTTTGCATATAGAAACTAAAACATATTGTATTATGAACAATATTACAAGTAAACATAAGAGTACTATCAGTTCAAAGACTGAAATGTCAAAAATCACGAGTAAGGCAGATATTGACATACATTCAACTTTAGAGTTGGATATACGTTCACAGTATATGCGCGAAAGAGATGCATTTCTGTGTACTGCCAAACGTAATGCTGCATTGATGTTCTCTAAATATCTCTGATTAAGAAATACGAGCAGTGTGACATAGTGGAGATAAACTTTGTATTTCCTGATGGAACGAGCAAACCGCATCCTGCACTTATTGTCAGTAATAATGAACTGCAAGAGGTGGAGGGTTTCATCTATCTGTGTATGATATCGTCAAAGGCATATAATCCAGAGTATAATTATGTTTTATCTGATGATATGCTAACTATACCAATGGTGAAGCAGAGCTATATTAAATGTCAGTTGCTTGTTGGTGATATAGAGCGTGACGTTATAAGAAAAATTAGTCGCCTCAAGCAACCATATTTTGATGAGGTCGTGGAGAAAATAAAGCACACCATTTTCTGGGGGAAATGGTGTGAGAGCGTGACTGTAATCCTAATCAAATTATATCTTATTGAGGAGTTCCATCGCCTGAAAGATGAGGAGCTGAAAGGCATAAGTTGGACTGCCAAAATCGCCTTATTTACTCTATTTCTCTGAGAAAAATACAACTTTTTGTTAAAATCGCGTATCTTTCTGCAATTTATTGGGTATTTATTTGGTAGTTTGACGAAAATGATGTAATTTTGTCAATTGTATGGTTCAGATGTGATTCTGAATGCGTGTATTTATCTTACACTTTAACCTAAAACAAAAACTAAAACTATCATTTTGTTCCAATGAAAAATCGAATTGACAAAATTGTAGTATTGTTGTTCATTATTACAATGTGTTTCCTGATGTCGATTTCAGCACATGCAGGTTCTAACTCTATGTGTACGTATGCCCCTGAGGGTATGCCTGATGATGTTGTCGCATATGATACGAGTGACGAGAGTGATGTTGCATCTGCTCAAAACACAGTATTGGTGTGGGATTTCGCCAGTATGTCAAATGATGACAAAAATTTTCATTGGGACTTTCATGATGGACTTAGTGTATATGGTTCTGACAAACATGGAGTAAGTCCATATACTAATATCTCTAATACTGTTGGTCTCAAATTGGTTAGAACTGCTACAACGGAATATGATCATATTAGATTCACTCCAGAATTTGATGGTGAATTGTCTGTGACATATAAGTCTGGAAATACAGGAGTTAATGACAGAATATGTGCGATTGGAACAGGCTTAGTTACAGGCTCGAGTGTCAATGTGTTGAGAAGCAATGACAAAGTGGTTGCTTGCGAAACAGCTGATGGTGAAGTCCTGAAAACACTTCAGGCAAAGCTGAAGGCTGGAACTACATATTACATCTATTCTGCAAAAGATGGTCTGATTATTTCGAAGATTCAATATGTGGCAGGTGCGGCTCCTGCCGTTGAGAATGATAATATTGTCACTCTTACCACTACTGCCAATATGCAGGGATGGCGTGCGTTCTATGATAAGGAGAATAGCTATACCGTTGATGACAATACAAATGTGTATATAGTAGTTGAAACTGAGGCAGGTGAGACTGGAATCGTGAAATTCAGTAACAGGACAGGAAAGAAAGTGCCAAAGCTTTGTCCTGTGGTTCTTAGTACCAATGCTGTTCAGGCAGATGGAACATATCAAATCACGATGACAAAGGATGAAACTGCATACACGTATGATGGAAATGATAATCTTCTCTGTGCTTCTGTTGTTGGAACAGCAGTAAATGCTTATCGTCTTGGGTATAAGTCTGGTGAGGATAATGGCGTGGCATTCTATTCATGGAGTGCAGATCGTCCAAGTGATGGTGTCGTTTATCTGAATCTTCCGACTAATAGCGGCAATGCAAAAATAGAATTTGTGGTAGATGAAAATGCTACGGGTATCGTATCTGTCCGTGATGTATGTAATGAAAGTGAGAATGTCTTCAACCTCAATGGTCAGCGTTTGTCTGTTCCACGAAAAGGTCTCAATATTGTTAATGGTAAAAAAGTTATTGTGCGATGAAAAAGGAATACAGAAAACCAACCGTAAGGTTTCATGAGTTGAAATGCAATGTAATGGTGCCTGATTCGCTTAATGGAGTTCCTGATCCACCTGCGAAAGTAAGAGACGCTTCGGCCGATGAATGGTCTGACTGATAACAAACAATAAGCCCCATCATCGAAAGGTGATGGGGCTTGGCATATAGGTAATCTTTACATTGCTGTCTCTGGTGGAGTGTATGGTGCTACGGTAGTGGCACCCTGACGGTCAATGATTAGCTGAACGAGTGTGAAGTCATCGTATGATTCGTCAGGACTGCCGATGCTTGCCACAAAATAAAGGTGGTTAGAATCGCTCTTGTCGTATGCCATATTGATGAACACTCCACTTTCTTTTGTTGTACGGTTCAGAAGACCAGAGAAACTGTTCTTCGTGAATGTCTGTGAGAAGAACTGTGAACCGTCGGTACGGGTTATGGTAAGCTCAATACGGTTGTCGTGGAAGAGAGAGTCATGATTTTCTACATCCTCAAGGCTGCTATCAGCTGCACGGCGAATGGTGAAATTGTATTTGCTTCCTGCCCATGTAGCTGTGCCGGAAGTGGACTTTGCCGTCATGCTTGTAGCTTTGCTCTGTGGTTTTTCTATGATCTTTTCAATCATGATGTCCTCATCCTGCTGTTTGTTCTTGCAGGACGAAAGTGAGCCGGCTATCGCCAGCGCACATGTTATGGTAAGTATAGTATAGATTTTGTTCATTCGTTTGCAAAGATAGCGAATTTATTCGGATAACGTGTGGCATGTGATGTTAAATAGTCTAAATTTGTGTAAAATCTCAAACGGTTCTTTGGCTATAAGGAAAATAAATTGTATATTTGCCACGATTTTTCAATCAAAACATAAAACCTACTTATTTTATAACTAATTTTCTTTTACTACTATGAAACGTAATGTTTTAGCGGGGTTATTGTGCCTTGCTCTGTTTCTTGTTTCTATGTCAGCCTCGGCTGGCTCAAGTGCTTACAAATCCTCGGCATTCGGTTATGGTGCTGGTACTACAGGTGGTGGAAATGCATCGCCAACTCTTGTCTCGGATGCCTCAGCCTTGCAGTCGGCTCTCAATTCTTCTAATTCCGCGGTGATAATCATCACTAAGGACATTACCGTAACTAACCATATCTCTGCAACTGCAAAGAATAAGACCCTTATGGCTTTGCCTGGAGTGAAGCTTATTAGCAACCAGCAGAACTCATCCAATTCAGGAATCCTCTATTTCAAGAAAGGTTCAAGCAACATCATTCTTAGAAACCTCACCTTCGTTGGTCCTGGAGCATACGATTGTAACGGCTGGGATAACCTCTGCTTTGATGGCGTAACCAAGGCGTGGGTGGATCATTGTGATTTCCAAGACGGATGTGACGGTAACTTTGACAATAAGGGACTTACCGACAACATCACCGTGTCATGGTGTCGTTTCCGCTATCTGAAGTCGCCAAGGGCTGGTGGCTCTGGAGGTAGTGATGATCATCGCTTCTCAAATCTCGTAGGCTCTTCCTCTTCCGATAAACCGAGTGATGGTAAGTTCTCTATGACATGGGCTTATTGTTGGTGGGATGAGGGATGCGTGGAGAGAATGGTACGTTGTCGAAACGCTGAACTCCACTTTCTCAACTGTTCATGGACATCATCTGTGGCACACTACTTTGTTGGTCCTCAGAATGTAAGTGCACAGTTTGACGGTTGCTATTTCGGTACACCTTCAAAGCCTGTATCTGGCAAGAACTATATCTATTACCAGAACTATGGTGGTACCAATATCTGTCGTTTCAACAACTGTCAGGGCAATTCCTCATATATGCAGAACGTTGGCAATGCTACATGGCCTTCATATAGCTTCAACACACTTTCTGCCTCTACTACAAAGTCGGAGCTTGCAAGCTATGCAGGAGCTACCCTCAACGTGACTACTAGCGGTAGCGTTTCCGAACAAGGCTCTAACAATGGTGGTGGCAATAACAATGGTGGTGGTACTTCTACGGTATCAGACTATATCGTGGTTGCTGCAAACAATGCCTCTTCGCTCATCAATGCCATTAATACGGCAAATAGCAAGGCTTCAAGCAGTAGTCGTGCCTATATCTTCGTGCCAAATGGAACTTACGACCTCGGAACGGCTTATAACACAAAGATTTCAAGCTATGTGTCAATCATAGGTCAGAGTCGTGACGGCGTTATCATCAAGAATAGTCCTACGACTGAAGGTCTCGGCACTACGGCAACCCTCTACACCACAGGTAGCAATATCTATATGCAGGATATTACGCTTAGATGTCGCGCTCCATACAACTACTCAACAAAGGCAGAGCGTGGTGTGGCTTGGTGGGATCATGGTACGAAGAACATAATGAAGAATGTATGTCTCGACGGTACTCAGGATACCTACTGGAGCAATGGTTCACAGGGGATGCTTGCTTATTTCGAGGGCGGATACATCAAGGGAACGACCGACTTTATCTGCGGTTCTGGTTCTGTGTTCTTCAATAGCGTGAACATCTATTGTCAGAATTCTAATAACAAGACTTCTGGCGATTGTATCACCGCACCTTCTACATACGCTTCAGAAAAGGGATATGTATTCCACTATTGCGGAATCTCTGGTGAGTGGTCACAGAATGGTACATATAATCTCGGTCGTCCTTGGCAGAACAGTCCTGCAGCTGCATGGCTCAATACGAAGTTCAAGATTATGCCATCATCTAATGGTTGGACAACGATGAACAGCGGTCTTGTACTGCGTTTCCACGAGTATAATAACACATACAATGGTTCTGCGGTATCAGGTCACTCTATCAACGCCCTTGGTGGTGCTAATGGTTCAGAGTCGCTATATCTCTGGAGCACATCTGGCTATGCACTTACCGATGTTCTCGGCTCTTGGGGACAGACTGCATATTCTTCATGTGCTCAGCTTTCTGCTCCAACACCTTCTATCTCAGGCTCAAAGCTCTCTTGGTCGGCTGTGAATGGTGCTAAAGCATATCTCATTGAGCGTGGAGGACAGTTCGTGGCTATCACTACATCTACTTCTTATACTGTCAACGCAACAGGTTCTTACACCATCCGTGTGGCTAATGCAATGGGAGGATTCGGTAGTGCAGGTGGTGTGGCTACTTATTCCGGCAATTCTGGAAATTCAGGGAACTCAGGAAATACCAATGTCTCTTACATTGTATGGGACTTCAGCCGATTCTCCTCTAAGCTCATCCTCACGGGTAGTAACTATGAGTATTACTATGATGGCTTGAAGCTTGTTGGCAATACATCTGAAAGCTATACCAACGACTATGTAACGACTGGCGGTTTCCATTGTAATGGTACAAGTTCTTCAAATACCCGTATGATCAGATATACACCTCGCACTAATGGTACTCTGACTGTTTACTTCAAGTCTAACAATGCTTCTGACAACAACCGCACCACGGCTATTGGTACAGGCATAGGACAGCCAATAGTATCAGCGAAGTGCGATGTTGGCAAGATTTCTGCAACCGTATCTCAGGGCATAACATACTATATGTACTTCGTAAGTGGAGGTCAGACCATTACTAAGGTCGTGTTCACTCCTGCTAATGGTGCCAAGGAAATGGATGCTGAGATTGATGTTCAGACAACGGGTATTGCATCTGTAGAGAATGCCAAGGCAACCGCTCCTATCTACGACATCTATGGCAAGAGAATCACGAGTCTTGATGCTCTGCCAAAGGGGAGTCTGTATATAAGGAATGGAAAGAAATATGTGAAGTAACAGAAATGCCCCCGTGCCTCGTAAGAGTGCGGGGGCTTATCTTTTTTATGTGCCATAAGTTGTTGATTTGCTCTCAATTGTTAATTCTTAAACTGTTATTGCGAAAAAAGTGACGAAATGTTTTGCAATTTCTATTCTTTTCCGTATTTTTGCATCGGATTTTCGTTTTATAGCAGCTTTTTGTAGGAGGTAACATAAGTTATGGAGTATTATCAGCAAATCACGGAATTAGAGATTAACAGTAGGGCGGAGGAAGTCTTTACTGCTATGTCACCACGATGTACCATCGAGGAGATGGATCTGATGCGACGTGCCTATCAGCTTGCACATGATGCCCATGCCTGCCAGAAGCGAATGACGGGAGAGCCGTATATCATTCATCCTATCGCTGTGGCAAGAATCGTGGCTGTGGAAATGAAACTCAGCGCACCTCCTGTATGTGCTGCATTCCTTCACGATGTGGTGGAAGATACTGACTATACCGATGAAGATATGAAACGATTGTTTGGCGATGACGTGGCTTTCCTCGTCAGGGTTGTCACCAAGCAGAAGAAATCCAGCTATGCCATGTCGAAGCAGCTCGACAATTTTAGGCAGATGCTCGAATCCATGCACTATGATGTGCGTGCCATACTCATAAAGCTTGCCGACCGACTGCATAATATGCGCACGCTCAGTAGTATGCGCCCTGCAAAGCAGATGAAAATCGCGGGTGAGACCGACTATTTCTATGCTCCGCTTGCCAATCGTCTTGGTTTCTACAATATCAAGATTGAACTTGAGAATTTGTCATTCAGGTACAGATGTCCGCAGGTGTACGAGAATATCGTGCAGCTTATAGAGAAAGAGAAAGAACAGGACAAGATACGTATGGCATCGTTCTCAACAAAGATTGATGAGGTGCTGAATGCTAACGGCATACGTTATCGCCGTGAGGTGGCTTACCGCGCGCCATACAGCCTTTATCGTAAGATGAAAAACACGAAGGTCGATTTCGAGCATGTCGAAGGTCGTCATTTCACTCGAATTGTTTTCCCGGAGGATGTATATGTATCAGAAAAGAATATGTGTCTGAACATATACTCATATCTCACTAATTGTTTCCGCGAGAAGTCTGGCTCAATGATAAACTACATTGACCAGCCTAAGAGCAATGGTTACCAGAGTTTCCATGTGCATCTGCTCTCTGACTATGGCGTATGGGAAGAGGTGCATATCTCAAGTGAGAGGATGATTGTGAACTCCCGTCTTGGCTGTGTTGCTCGAAGAAGGGATAACGACATCAGCGCGTGGATTGACGCTATGCGAAACGTGCTCAGGGATGTGGCTAACAATTCCCATGAGAATCCAGACGGCGACTCTTTCTTTATTGAGTCTGTCAGGAGTCAGTTCTATAACGATGATATCACTTGCTACACCCCGCAGGGTAGGGCACTCCGTTTGCCAAAAGGCTCTACGGTGCTCGATTTTGCGTATAATATTCATACTCAGGTGGGTATGCATGCCAAGTATGCTAAGGTCAATGGACACCTTGCATCCGTCAAGACCATACTCCATCGTGGCGACTGCGTAGAGGTGGGAACTGATGAGAGCGTGACACCAAAGGAAGATTGGCGTGGTAGTGCCAAGTCCTATAAGGCTCTGAGGAATATCCATCAGTATCTTGATAGATTGCCTAAGCCGCTGTATGACCGATGTCCTGTATGTCACCCTATACCAGGTGAGGAGGTGATAGGCTTCACGGAGGAAAATGGAAGGATAAGTGTGCATAGAAGGGATTGTTCTGAGGCTATCGCTATGTCTTCACGATATGGTGATTCTATTGTTGCTGTTGATTTCCAAGCTGAGGATTCAATACTCTATCCTGCAAGTATTACCGTTCATGCCGTTGATCGTCAGCATCTTCTGAGTGATCTTATTGATAGTATCTCCAATAAATTCCGTCTCTCAATTAATAACCTCCATACGGTAACGGAAGATGAAATTGTGACTTGTACCGTTAATTTCTATGTTCATTCCTACGATGAGCTTCAGACCATTGTAGATACTATCTCCGATATCCCAGATGTAGATGAGGTGAAGTATAAGAATGATTAAGGCGACTATGAGAATGCATATTTTTGCGGATAAGTAAATGTACAGAACTACATACTTAAAAAAAATAAAAAGAAACGGATTCATCCGATTTTTCTGATAACTGACGCAGTAATGTTTGCGCAATTCTTATCAGAAAAATCGGATGAATCCGTTTCCTTTTTTATATCAAACTCACGTTATCTATTCATACAGATAGAACATCTTTTCCATCATCTGCCATTTCTCATCACTTCGGGCATCAGCACGGCAACCTTGCAGTTTTGCGACAAATGCTTCCCACTCTGCCTGTCGTGGCATAGTGGCAAGTTTATCCATAGCTGTCTGCCAGTCGAAATCATCAGGAGTATCTACTATCATCACGAGGCGAGTGCCGAGGATGTAGATCTCCATTTCCTGTATTCCTACAGCCTTAATCCCATCGCGTATCTCCTTCCAATGGTACTCCTTTGTGTGCCATTTCCGATACTCACGGATCATATCAGGATCATCACGAAGATCCAATGTCTGAACATATCTCTTTGTCATATCACTTCACAACAATTACGAATCCACCGCGAGGCTGACATTCAATCTCCGAAGGCAGTTTGTCTATATTACTAATCTTCCATTCTCCACTTGCATCATCGGCAAAGAACAGCACCTTTCCCTTACCTGTGAAACTGAGGTCTGTACTGAGTTTCTGAGCCTCATCCAATCCGTTGATACCAGCCACATACCATGTATTTCCACTTCTGCGAGCCAATACCGCACTCTTGCCCGGATAACCACTCACAAAGCGTGTCTCATCCCATACGCTTGGCAATTCACCTAAGAATGTCTGTACCTCCTTTGGCTGGGCAAGGAAACTCTCTGGGCGGTCGGCAAGGTGTTGTAAACCACTCTCGAAGAGTACGGTAAGTGCAAGCTCATGTCCCTTAGATGTGATATGCGGATGCTGTGAATCGCTAAAGGCACATGGGGTATAGTCCATAGGACCGATTACATTTCGTGTGAAAGGCAGAGTAGCGTTATGGCTTGCAGCCTTATTCGTAAAGGTTGCCACATTATTATACCACTCAGCACCATATACACCCTCAGTAGAGAGCAGATTTGGATAGGTACGCTGCCATCCACGAGGAATAGGAGCACCGTGGAAGTTCACCAACAGATGATGATGCGCTGCACTCTCAAGCAAGTCCTGACAATAGTCCATATTCGCCTGATTATCACCGCTAAAGAAATCAATCTTCACACCAGCCACTCCGATTTTCTCGCACCAAGCAAACTCCTTCTCTCTGTCCTCTGGCTTATTCAGGCGGAACTTAGGACCAGGAGCACCATCAATCCAGCCTACGGATGAGTTATACCAAATCAGAGGCTTCACACCCTTTGAATTAGCGTATGCCACAGCATCCTCAATGGTCTTACCTCCGTTAGCCTCTATCTTATTCATCTCATCCCATTCAGCATCAATAAGAACGTATGGAAGCTTTAGCGTGACAGCCATATCCACATATTTCTTAATGATATTAAAGTCGTTAGAACCGTGGTTATATGCCCAATAGATCCATGACACGACACCTGGCTTTATCCAGTCGGTATCGTTCAGTTTTGAAGGTTCACTAACATCCGTTACGAGCGTTGACTGCACGATGTCAGCCAGACTTCCGATGATGACTACACGCCAAGGAGTATGCCAGTTGCCATTCAGATCAAGCTCGTTTTTATCCTGCACCACCTTATAACGCTCTCCGTCATTATACAGGCTTGAAGCACTCTGTCTGCGCTCAATATTAGCCTCTGAGATAAGGGCAAAAACGCCGTCTGAAGCCTCTAACAGAGCAGGATAGCTCCAACGGTTGCACCAACCGTCAGCCGATTTGAACACACCGCTGAATGAAGGGACTGGAGTTTCCTTGTATGTGGTATTCTGTGGGAAGAAGCCCTCGTATGACTCTGCCCATTGCATGAACCAACGCTTCGTGCCCTCCGGAATCATATACACGGTCTTTTCCTCTGGATGTTTCTGATTCTGCAAGTTAGAATATTCATAGCGGAAAGCGATACCGTCGTTGTATAGACGCATCACGATCTTTGCATCCTTACCGATAGAAGCCTGATATTCATTAGCCTCATTAGTACAATGCAGACGCTTGCCTTCAAGCATCTTATAGTCGGTCTTCACCTTATTTGCAAGCTCAAGTTTTGAGAAAGGAATATCTGCTAATTCCAGAGCCTTATGCTTATCGTAACTGATAACTAACTTATTATCGGCTGTCGTTACCGACAACTTACCGTTTGGTGATGTCACGTCCTGTGCATTCATAGCCATAACCACACCACATAGAATAATAGTTGAGATCTTTTTCTTCATTTTCTATTTTTATTTATTTTCTGCTACATGCAAAAATAAATAAAATATATGACAATCCAAATAAGATGTCGTTTTTTTCCATAGAAAAGGCGATATTCTTATAAGAAAAGCCCTGATAGATAACAAAAAAGCCATTTAGGGATTGCTCCTTAAATGGCTTTTGCTTATTCGTTTTATTGGCTATTAATCATAGAATCCTGGCTGCTTGTATTCGATGCCAAGCTCCTTGTCAACTGTTGCCATAACACCCTGAATCTGTCCCATAGCGAACATACGACCGAGGAGGGTATAGCCAGAGTTGTGACCGTGGTTGGTCTCGTCGAATACACCGCCTGGCTCGTCCGTGAAGGTCATGCCGTGGTCAACACGCATTGGGAGACGACGACCTGAGTTACACTTGCCTTCTGCCTCTGCCTTTTCGAAGATACGGGTAAGTTCAATGAGATGACCGCGACCGCCGAGGTGGCTTGCCTCTGTGAAGTTTCCGTTAGGGAAGATGTGGCAAGAACGGAGATGAACGAAGTGTGTGCGATCAGCGAACTTCTCTGCCATTGCCACGCAGTCGTTGTGCTCACCTGCTGAGAATGAACCTGCGCAGAATGTGAGACCATTGTGCTTGTTTGGAACAGCATCAAGGAACCACTGGATATCCTCTGTATTGCCTACGATACGTGGCAAACCGAATACTGGGTAAGGAGGATCGTCTGGGTGTACGCACATATTGATGTCGTACTCATCACATATAGGCATGATAGCTTCAAGCCAAGTCTTCATGTTGTCCTGAAGCTTAGCCTTGTCGATGTCCTTATAGAGAGCAAGAAGGTCACGGAACTTCTGAACAGGAGCAGAATCGCCCTCGCTGAAGTTACCAGAAACGAAGCCCTGAGTCTTGATGATGATGTTCTCAACCATTGCGTGGTCGAACTCTGGAGTTGCCTTTGCCTTGATTTCATCAGCCTCTGCCACGAGGTCACGCCCCCACTTGTGAACCTTTGAGAACTCTGCCCAATCCTCACGAGCACCTTCGCGCTTGAGGATGTAGATGTCGAAATATGCAAACTCGCCCCAGTTCATGTAGAGGTTGCTTGCACCATTTGGATTCTTGTGCTCGAGGTCGGTACGTGCCCAGTCGAGTACTGGCATGAAGTTATAGCAGATGCACTTGATGCCCTCTTCTCCGAGGTTGCGGAGGCTCTGCTTATAAACCTCAATCTGATGATCGCGGTCAGGACCACCGTACTTGATAGTCTCAACAACTGGGAGTGACTCAACGACGCTCCACTTCATTCCGTAAGACTCGATGTACTCCTTAAGCTCATGAATCTTCTCGCGTGTCCATACCTCGCCGAGTGGCACGTCGTGCAATGCAGTAACGATACCCTCAACGCCTATCTGCTTTAACTGTGCAAGAGTGATCTTATCCTTCTTGCCAAACCATCGCCATGTTCTTTCCATTAAAAAGACCCACCCCCTAACCCCTCCCATAAAGGGAGGGGAGTAGTATGTTTATTCTCCCCATGGGTGGATAGCGGGAGTTTTAGTTATATTTTACAAAATAGACCCTTGGTGATAGTAAATAGCGAGAAATACTATTTACTCCCCTCCCTTTATGGGAGGGGCTGGGGGTGGGTCTATCTAACACTTACATACTTATGCAATGTCTTCCTTACCGCACCATTACCTGCGTAAAGCTCCTTGACGTAACCCTCAATCTGCTCGCCGAGACCAGCCTCGTAGAGGTCAAGACCGAAGACATCCTTGCGAGTGTAGAGCTTCTTGAGGCATGAATAATCCTGATCTGCCTTGCCGATTTCGAGAGGTGCAACGATAGCCTGAAGCTCCTCGAGCAATGGATCGGTAGAAGGCTCGAATGCGTTGCCATTATCATCGATACCCTTGAGGTAGCGAGCATAGCCAGCAAGTACGAGTGGGATGAGCTTGAGGTTATCCATGTCAAGACCACGAGCGATGTACTTCTTGATAGTCTCACCGAAACGGATAGGGAGCTTCTGAGATGTATCGGTAGCAATACGCTGTGGTGCGTCAGGCATGAATGGGTTAGGCAGACGCTTGTTGATTACAGTACCGATGAACTCGTATGGGTTGAGCACGCCTGGATCTGTAACAACAGGCATAGCCTCGATGTAACCGATTTTCTGGATGAATGCGCGGAGATCATCGTCAGCCATCTCTGCAGAGATAAGGTCGTAGCCAAGCATACAACCGTAGATTGACATTGCGGTGTGGAGTGGGTTAAGACAGGTAGTTACCTTCATTGTCTCAACCTGGTCAACGGTCTCGCGTGTGGTGTAGAGAGCACCGCCAAGCTCCAATGGTGGGCGACCGTTGGTATAGTCATCCTCACAAACGAGGTACTGAACTTCCTCAGCATTTACGAATGGAGCGGTGAAGGTCTTCTTCTCGGTAATGATGGTGTTGTTGTCCTCGAAACCGTCCTCTGCAAGCATAGCCTGAACCTTCTCGTGTGGACGAGGAGTGATCTTATCGATCATTGACCAAGGATATGAAATCTTCTTGTTGTCGTTTACGTAAGCAAGGAATTCCTTTGGTGCAAGACCGTCATTAACCCACTTCTCTGCGTATGCAAGAACACCAGCCTTAACCTTGTCGCCGTTGTGAGAGCAGTTGTCGGTTGACTGGAGTGTGAGTGGAAGCTTACCTGCCTTGAAACGCTCAAGGAGCAATGCTGTGAGCTTACCCATAGCAAATACTGGTGTGAGACCGCGCTCAAGATCAGCAGGAGCTACGCTGTAACCCTTCTCTGTGATGGTGAATGTAACCATCTGAAGTGATGGAGCCTTGAAGATCTCAACGAGACGTGCCCAGTCCTCTGCAAACTGGAAATCAGCCTTGAGTGACTCGGTAACAGATGCGATAACCTTCTTCTCGATAGTGCCGCTTGACTGGAGGCTAACCAAGAGAGAGAGGTTGCCGTAAGGACGATAAGCCTTGTCGATGATTTCGTAGTCGAAGCTCTCTGCTACGATTACGCCACGATCATACTTGCCTGTGTTAAGAGCATCGTTGAGGATAGCAGCTGGGAAGGCACGGAATATATTTCCAGCACCGAAGTGAACCCAAGTTGGCTCGTCATGAGTCTTCTTGGCAACTGCTGCGATATCATACTTAGGAAGCTCGTAACCCTTGCTTTCCCATTCTGCAACATTAGCGTTGCCTGACAGAATTTCTGTAAGTTTCATAAATTAGATTTATGTCCTTTAAGTTTATGTTTTTTTAAACGTGATTAATTTGCGGACAAAAGTACTAATAATTTATGAGATAGCCAAATAAATGAGTTAAAAACAACCCAGAACTAACTCCCTTCCCTCGTTTGGGGGAAGGGAGTTGCTATCTTTTTATCGTTTAGGGTCTTCTATATCTTCAACCTCAACATTATTGGTACTATTATTTTTCTCTTCCTTCTTTGCGGATGTGGTGTCCGCAGGAGCAGTCTGTGTTTTCTTGAACTTATCCGGCAAGTAATATCCCAGATGCGGAGGCTGGTTATATGCCACGTTCTGCCATGCAACCGACATACGATATATGTGGTCGTGCATAGGTGTAACGACACGATATTGCGTAGGAAGGTTGGTACTGAACACATTCAGGTGGGCATTTGATGAACCGTTATATAGAACGAGTTCCTCGCGCCAGTCGCCGAACAAGTCAGCTTGCAGACATGGTGTAGCCTTTGTTCCGTTACATGAAGAAGAGAATCCCCATTCGTGGAAGTCCTGACCGTTAATCTTTATACGCTCCACATGGTCACCTTGCCATTTTGCCACGTAATACTGATAATAAGGCATAGGATTCTCGCCTGGTCTTCCTTTGTTCACGGAGTTACCGAGCAGTTCGTCATATAGGTCTCCGTCCCAGTAGATACGGAAATTGACAGGCACGCTGTTCTTGGTCGTGATAATCTCATTGCCGTGGCAGTCGTGCATTATCTTGTTTGCTGAACTCCAGAACTCAAGGCCGCGATGAAGTGAATCAATGTCGGCTGCAAGTCCACGACCTGTGTCCTTTTCGGCGAGTTCTCTATATAGAATTTCTCCTGTGCGGGCATCACGATAGCTGATACCGAATGGTTTTACCTCGTGAGGCATATAGTATTCAAGTCCCGGACGGTCTGGGTCTATGTCGCAAAGATGAACGGCATCACCATGTCCGAGCTTAGTGGTGTAGAGCGTAGTACCATCGTTGTTCAGGGCTGCTGAACCGAACATTATCTCATCGCATCCGTCGCCGTCAACATCTCCCACAGCTATGCCGTGGGCACCCTGTCCGTACAGTCCTTCACCCGGAGTCTCACTCTTGTGGAACCACTTGTCAATGATGTGCTTACCATCGAACTGCACAGCCCATGCGTATGCCTTGGTGTAGTAACCACGGAAGAATACGGCACTTGGATTCTTGTCCAGACCATCCAGATATGCAATACAAGAAAGGAAACGGTCTCCTCGGTTGCCTTGAAGCGGAGAACGGTCTCCCCAGCCTCTTCCGTCATATTCAGGTTCACCACCGAGGGTGAAGGCACGGTTAGGGTTATAGTAAACAGTATGGATAGCATGACCGTCAAGACCTGAGAAAACAGTAAGGAACTCAGGGCCGTGAAGAATACGGCCATTAGGAAGAGCGTATTTGATCTTATCGTCTGTCTTGCGGATATTCTTGTCCGTAGCAGCCTTGCTCACAAACTTTCCCTTGCCGTCCTTCGAACCTGGAGCCGTCTTGCAGATAAGTTCAGCCTTGCCGTCGCCGTCAAGGTCGTAGAAAAGGAACTGGGTATAGTGAGCACCGGCACGGATGTTAGGACCGAGGTCGATGCGCCATAGAGGCTTGCCCGTGTATTGTGTCGTATTTCCGTAGTGGAGCTTATAGCAATCGAGATACACGTTACCCGTGTGTCCGTCCTGTGAATTATCGTGTGAGTTTGAAGGATCCCATTTCAAAAGCAGCTCATACTCGCCGTCGCCATTGATGTCAGCCACGGCGCAGTCGTTAGGCGTATAGGTATATTCCTTGCCGTTCGGTGCAGTTCCGTCGGCAGGTTTGTCGAGCGGAATGGAGATATAAGGCTTGTCCCAAACCTTCAAAGGTTTGCTTGTAGTCTTTGAGCCTTTGCTGTATGTGATGAGCGTATATCGGCTTTCTTTTGTTCCGAGGGTATCAGTTACACATGTGGTTGTCTTGATGTTGGAGGCGATAGTCTCACCGTCTCTGAGTAAGTCGAAATATATATCTTCTGGATCAGTTGCAAGGTATCGCCATGAGATAAAGTTACCCTTCTCGCAAGGTATTGCAACTGCACCTCGCGAGAGTGGCTCTAAGTGTCTCTGGCTGTATGTGGAAACAGAGAGCAAGAGTGTTATCAATGTTGTCAGTAGCCTGATCATACGTGTGTATTGAAATAGCTTAGGGATTATTAGGATTGGCGGGTTGGATGCGTGAACACGAATCGTGCACCGTTATGGTAATCCGTGTCAAGCCATATTCTTCCCCCCAGATTTTCTATGATGCTGCGTGTGATTGAGAGACCGAGACCTGTTCCCTGCTTGAAGGAATCTATCTGCTTGAATCTCTGGAACACATAGTCAGCTTTGTCTGTTGGTATGCCGCAACCTGTGTCTGTCACGCTGATGCGTATCTCGTCAGGTTCTGGCGAATCTTCCAAAGCCACGGTTATGGTACCGTGCTCTGTGAATTTCTTTGCGTTCGATAGCAGGTTGTTGAACACCTGCAAAAGTCTGAGGACGTCTGTCTGAACAGGAACTGGATGGTCTGGCAGCTTTGTCTCGATGCTTACCCCAGGATTGAGGTTTGCACGTGCAGATTCCGCACCAGTCTTGCATATCTCAGCCATATCTGCATCAACGATGTTGAATTCCATGCTCTTTGCGTCCATCTTTGAAATCTGTAGAATGTCGTTCACCAGATTAAGGAGCGTATCGCTGTTCACCTTGATGTAGCCTCCATATTCCACTTTCTCTTCATCTGTGAGCTCCATTTCAGGCTCCGTAAGAAGTTGCGAGAATCCAACTATGGCATTCAGCGGAGTGCGAATCTCATGGCTCATATTTGCGATGAAAGCCGATTTCATTGCATTTGCCTTTTCAGCCTTGTCGCGTGCGATTTCAAGTTCGTGACCACGGTCTATCAGCTTCTTTTCCAGTTTCTTGCTAAGAATCAGATAGTGGAGTGATACGGTAAGTGCAAGAACGAGGACTACGAATATTGCCGTAGTAATGAGTATCCCAGTTTTATAGGCCTCAAAGAGGCTTTCCGGCTCGTTGATCAGGATATAGTCTTCAGGAAGTTGTTCCTTTGGAATATTGAATTCCTTCAGCTTCTGATAGTCGAACTTGTATATGTTGTCAATCATGTGAAGCCTAGGCTTCTGAAGTCCTGTCTGCTCGTATCTGATTACATCGTCAGCAAGCTTTGCACCAATGTTCTGGTAGTCAGGAATATATCCACCTATTGCCCAGTCTCCGAGTCCAGTGCTTGAAAGCGATATTGCAGGAATATCCTTGTTGCTCTTGCCCAGTGACACCGTCGTATTTGAAAGTGTCATGGTCTCGGAATTGTCCATTCTCCATGTTCCGATAAGAACCGCCTTATTGCCCTTGAGGTCGTGAATGGCGGTATTTACCTCCTGGAATGTCATGTCTCGGCCGTCAATACATTCAATCTTGTAGTGAGGGTGGTTCTTCATTGTCTGGAGGAAATGAGCCTTCAGCGTGATACCTCCTATCGTATTGTCGGTAAGCAATACTATCGAATCCCTTTGTGGATATAGGCTGTGTAGCAGTTCAAGGTTGACTGCGATATCCAGTTTATAGACATATCCGCCAACGATCCTGTAGTCTTTGAAATCTCTGTTCAGATAGTATGATTTAGGTGCCCATGTCTTGATGTTTACCTTTTTGTCATTATCATTTGGCAATCTTACGATGTTGTTGCTTCTTATACCCACGACAACAGGAGTGGTCTTGATTTCCTTCCTTGTCAGTGAGAAGAAAGCCGTAGATGCCTCATTGCCAAGAAGCACAATCATGGAAGGCTTCTGATCGTCCTCGTAGTATTTGCTGAGGAGTTTCCATAGATTAGACTTCCATTCAAAGGCTTCTGCGAGAAAGCCGCAATTCATGTTTTCAATCCTGATATTGCTGCCATCACCGCCTCTGGACTCGTATCTTTCACAGAATTGTTCGATGTTTGTTTTCATACGCGCCTCGCTCGGGTTGTATGAGGAAACGATAACAACTGGTCCCTTGACTTCTGCTTTCACATACGAACCGAAAAATGATGCCATAGTGAGTATGGTCAAGATTATTCGTGTGATATGTGATTTCTGCATGGACGTCATTCTCGTTTGTTTTTATTCGCAATTTGATGCAAAGATAGGAATTTATTCGTAATTCTCCAAAAAAATATGCTAAAAAATCACAATAACGCAATAAAATACAAAAAAATATGATTGTAAGTCAAAATATCATCTAAAATCGTAGTCTCAGATGTTGATTTTAGCAATTGCGAATTACATTTCCATGTTCATGAAAACAACCTCCTATTCAGTCTTTGTTTTGGTTACATAGTTTACATAGTTTACATAGTTTACATATTTTTTAGCAATACCCCTATTTTTTTCAGCTCTTATATATTATAATAATAAATAATATAATTATATTATTTATTATTATAAGGGGGGAAGTGGGAATTTTAGGGGGTGTTACGAAAAAATATGTAAACTATGTAAACTATGTAAACTTTTTTCGAACTTTTTCTCTTGGTTGAATGGTGCAACTTGCTGACTATCTGTGATTTATTCTGTTTTGTGCCGTTTTTCTAAAGGCAAAATCCTATGGTTACATAAAAAATATGTAAACCCATGTTTCGCGAGTGCGGAATTGCCTGGAAGGCAATACTATGAGTAACCCCGTACATACGAGTGAAACGAGGATGTGCGGGGATAAAAGTCCATAATCCTTATACTGCCTGGAGGGCAGTACATCGCGAGTATGCCAATTAGGTACAGCCTTCCAGGCTGATATAGTCGGTGGGATATTCACTATCCGAGGGCATCCTCTCCTTCGTCGAGTATGCACCTCGGTTACTCATAGTATTGCCTTCCAGGCAATTCCTCACTTGCTAAACTTGAATTAGCTAAATGAGGGACTCTTCACCTCCGTTTCAGGTTCGCTTCAAGTCCGCTTCAAATCCGTACCAAAGTCGATGCAAGTCCGTTCTCTGTATCGAGGTACAGATGGGCAGGGAATGGGCAATTATGGAATAACAATGGATTATGAATCTCTGTTTTTCGCGGTTACATGGTTACACAGGTTACATAGTTTACATAGTTTACATAGTTTACATAGTTTACATAGTTTACATATTTTTTAGTAATACCCCCCCCACTAACTTGTAGAGAAAAAAAAAGATGAGTCCCCGAAACGAGGACTCATCTAATTACGTTATGTTGAAATGAAAGTTTGCTTATTTTACACCTTCACGGGTATCCCACCACATCTGCTTGCCCCAGAAGTAGTCTTTTTCGGCTGCTGCCTCTGCCTTACAGTTATCAGGGTTGAGGTTGCGCTCTGTATCTGGATAACCATAGCACATAGGAGGACAGTTGTGATCTGGATAGTAGCTATCTACAGCAATCTTGTTGTTAGCGAACAGATAGGTATCTGTTGGAGCCATACGATATACTGACCAAGCCTCCTGACCGTTCTTGTAAAGAGAAATCCACCACTGTGTGAAGATATTGTCAATGGTAGCTTCCTTAACTGGTGCAGAAGCAAGATATTTAGCAATAGCATCATCCTTGATGCCGTTCTCCTCAAGAGAGAGGGTTACTGCCTTCTTGTATGCTTCCTGCTGGCTGATGCCAACATTCCAACCCTTGCTTGCTGCGTAGGCGAGTTCAAAGTAAACCTCGCATGAACGAAGCCAAGGAGAGAAGCCTGTCATACCTGTACGGTTCTGGAAACGGTTGCCAATCTGACTGTACTTCTTTACAGTAGCGGTAGCCTTTGTACCTACAGGGTAGCCTACGTATGACTCGCCGTCTTCACGTATTGGTGTGGCATAAACCTCAAGACGTGGGTCCTTGAGTACATCCTGAAGAGTATTGATCATAAGCTCACTTACGCCATACTCATTCTTACGGGTGTTGTAATAGTCAGCCCAAGGCTCTGGATATTCTGCATTCCAATTGAAGAAAATGTTGTCTTCGTTGCTTGTAGGAAGGTTGTCCATATCAGCAACTACAGCCTCTATGGTCTTCTTTGCAAGGTCTGGAGCGACATTTGCAAGACGAGTAGCAATACGAAGGCGAAGGGCGTTACCGTATTTTGCCCAAGCACTCAGGTCGCCTTTGAGCAGACCGTCGCCAATACCGATTTCGTCAGAAGCCTCGCCACCCTCAAGTATTGCAACTGCCTTTTCAAGACGGTCGAGAAGGTCTGGATAGATGTCTGACTGCTTGTCGTATGCAGGAGCGGTGATGCCATCCTCAAGCTTGTAAGCCTCACTCTTCAATGAAGAAGTCTTTGTTGTAGTCCAGTAAGGGATGTTACCCCAACGGTCTGACTTAATCTGCCAGATCTGACACTGGAAGATAGTTGCCACAGCCCACATGTTAGACTCTGGATCCTCCTTGTCGAGGATGCTTTTGAGGTTTCCGTTTACGCGGTCGCAGACAAGCCAGCTCTGATTGTTTACAGTAGGGCGGAATTGATAGTAACCCTCCTCTGTGTACATCCACTTGGCAATCTGACCAGAGAAACCACAGGTTTCGTTCAGGTCAAACCATTCGTCAAACATATTGTCAGAAGCGTAACGCTCGCAATATGCAAGGATGTTTGTTGAAGGAACTTCCTCTGCGAGTGGGTTGTCTGGATCCTTGTTCACTTCATCGAATGAACTTGTACAGCTTACGGCAACCATTGTGCCGAAGAGTAAAGATATTGATTTTAAAATATACTTGTTCATATTTCTATATTTTTCAACTTTCGCATAGCTCAAGTTGTGGGTTTAAAGGTTTATAGGTTTTCAGGTCGGAACGCTCATTAGCGATGCTGACCTTTTAACCTCCTAACCTTCTAACCTCTGAAGTTGAGCTTGCGAAAACTTCTGTTGTTAATTTAGAATGTGAGATTCAGCTTGAGACCGTAGCTACGTGTAGGAGGACAAGAGGTGCTCTCGAAACCTACACTCGCATTGTCTGCACCAATAGTTGACTCTGGATCAATCTTAGTCTGGTTCTTGCTTGAGAGCCAAAGGATTGCAAGGTTGCTTGCGATGAATGAAACCTTTGCGTCAGAGATAACCTTTGTAGAGCGGAGGAATGACTTTGGAAGTGAGTAGGTGAGGTGCATCTCGCGAAGCTTGAGGTATGAACCATCACATACGGCAAGCTCCTTGTTGCTGTAATAGCTTGAGAACCAGCTGTTAGCATCGATGCGGATGTCATTAGGTGTGCCATCCTTCTTGACGCATACCTTGTCGGTAAGTACGTCCTGACCAACGATAAGACCGTTCTCGCGGATATCGCCTTCTGCTGTGAAGTCGAGAATACCAGTCATGCTGCCGAACATCTGTGTTACAGAGAAGAAATCACCACCCTTGCGGTAGTCGAGGAGGAAGCCGAATGAGAAGTCCTTGTAAGTGAACTCGTTGCTCCAACCTGCGAGCCAGTCTGGTGTAACGTCACCAATCTTCTTGCTGTCTGCAGTAAGAACTGGCAGACCATCATTACCGATAACTACACGACCCTGATTGTCATAGGCAAAGCCTACTCCATAGAGTGACCCCCATGATTCGCCAACCTTAGCATAGTTATATACGCTCCAGTCTGTGTGGATTGTGTATGTATCAACACCATCGGTAAGTTCCTTGATCTTACTCTTATCCTTTGACCAGTTGAGAGTAGAAGTCCAAGAGAAACCTTTCTCGTTCTTGAAGATGTCAGCAGAGAGGCTAAGCTCAACACCGCTGTTTGTTACCTTACCTGCATTGATCAGCTTGTAATAGTAGCCAGTTGAAGAAGGCATCTGTACAGTCATGATCTGGTCTGTAGTCTCCTTATGATAGTAAGCGAGGTCGAGGCGGATGCGGTTCTTCCAGAATGCAGCCTCAAGACCGATTTCCTGAGTGCTGATAGCCTCTGGCTTGAGGTCTGGGTTGCGCAATGTGTTGCCACGCCAGTACTGGGCTGCGTTGTTGATAGTTGTACCAACTGACTCCATATAGTAGTTCGTACGGTATGCTGATGTAGCGTTACCGATGTTTGCAAGGTTCGCACGGATCTTCAGGTATGACATTGCATCGCTCTTCAGTTCTGCGAATGTCTCTGTAGGAACCCAAGAGAGGCTTACTGAAGGATAGAAGAATGAATCCTTGATAGTAGAAGACCAGTCGTTGCGGGCTGAAGCCTCAAGATATACCTGATTCTTCCAACCCAGAGAAGCATTTGCATATACAGAGTTAGAACGTATGTGTGAATGGTCCATATCAGTCTTTGGTGTACCGATTACGTTACCCATTGTGTAAAGACCTGGTACTGTAAGACCGTATGATTTATTTGCACCCATAGAGTTCATCTTCCATGTCATGTCGCGATAGTTGGTACCTGCAAGGGCGTTTATGTTGATATCGCCGAATGTCTTGTCGAAGTATGCTATGAAGTCGAGGTTAAGCTCACGACGGCTGTCAACAACTTCGTTGAACCAACCGTTAGGACAGTCAGAAGAATAGAGACACTTCTGGAATGTGTCAGAGTTGTAGTAGTCGTAGCCTGCACGACCTTCGAACTTGAGCCAGTCGGTTGGCTTTACCCACAGAGAACCCTTACCGATGAGACGGTCACGGCCGTACTCGTTGGTGTTATTGTTGAGGTTGAAATATGGGTTTACATGGAATGCGTTGATCCAGTTGTAGTAATTGCCATCAACATCCTTTGTGTTCCAGTTCTCCTTAAGATCCTTCATATCTACCTGACGGCCAAACCACTGCATGATTGACTGGAGTGGGTTGCTTGAAGAATAACCAGTAGCCATGAGGTTGTCAGAATGAGTACGGTTGTACTGCATGCTTGCATCAACGCTGATGTACTTGTTGAAGTTGTAAGAACCTGAGAATGCTACATTGTAGCGTGTCTGGTCTGTATTTGGAACTACACCTTCCTGATTACGATAGCCAAGTGCGAAGCGATAGTTGCCCTTGTCGCTGCTGTTAGAGATTGCGAGGTTGTGGCTGTGTGAAATGCCAGTCTCAAAGAAATCCTCGATGTTGCTTGAGTTTGAAACCCAAGGGGTTGCAATGCGGTTGCCGTTTGCATCAACTGGGCTGTTGTACTGAGGGAGCTTGAGACCGATGTCGAGACGTGGACCCCATGATTCATCATCACCATCATTTACACCAGAACCTGCACCATCAACATAGTAGTAGCCTTCGTTTGCTGCAAATTCAGCGTATGAGCTGTAATCGTCCTTACCCCATGTCTTATAGTCGTACTCAGAGCCGCCATAGCCCTGACCGTACTTGTTCTGAAGCTTTGGAAGGTTATATACCTGATCGAAAGTAAGAGCGCCGTCGTAAGTGATCTTCATCTTACCGTTGTTGCTCTTACCCTTCTTTGTGGTGATGAGGATAACGCCATTACCGGCGCGCATACCATAGAGGGCTGCTGAACCACCTTTAAGAATAGAGATATTCTCGATATCCTCTGGGTTGATGTCGTTAAGACCAGAACCTGTGTCAAGGATACCGTTATCGTCTGAACCGTAAGTCTTTGAATTAGAAGAACCACCATCCATTGGTACACCGTCGATGACGATGAGAGGATCGTTGCTGTTGAATGAAGAGTTACCACGGATGATGATACGCTGTGATGCACCTACAGCACCACCAGCCTGTGTTATCTGAACACCACTGACCTTACCCTGAAGGGCATTAGCCACATTCTGCTGACTTACCTGATTGAGTTTGTCAGCCTTTACATCCTGAACGGCATAACCAAGTGATTTCTTCTCACGAGAAATACCGAGGGCAGTTACTACAACCTCATCGAGAAGCTTGTCGTCAGCTCCAAGTGTAACTGTCATGCCATTTTTAGCGGTAGCTTCCTTGGTCTGCATACCTACATAGGAGAACACGAGGGTCTTTCCTGCCTCAACATTGATGGTGAACTTACCATCGATGTTTGTTACAACACCCTGTGCGGAACCTTTTACTTTGACGGCAGCACCGATGACAGGCTCACCGTCCTGAGCAGAAATAACTGTACCGCTGATTGCTGATTGTGCGAGGGCAGTCACTGCCATCATCATGCACATGAGCATCATTGTTAGTTTTCTTTTCATAAATACTCTTTTTGTTAAACTTATTTTAAATCGCTTTTTACTGAATCAATCTTAAATTGCCATGAGGGAAATTCATGACGATTAAGTGTAATTTAACTATTATGTGCGCAAAATTAATATTTTTTTTCGAAAAAAGCACTATAATTATAAGATAAATGATGTTTTCCGTGCAAAAAAATGTAAAAAGTAACCAATTAAATGGAATATTGTAACATTCTGGTATGCATAATATGCGATTTTATGCAATAGAAAAACATATTGCTTACGATTTCCAACTATTCGTGTCTTTTTAATATGAAGTTGTTAGGATTGGGTGTCAAATTGAAAGATGATAATGCATAGGTCTAAGGACAAAAATGCATAGTCTTTGCTTATTTGATTTTGGAAAAAAGATAATTTGTAATTTGTAATTCGTAATTATTTTTACTATCTTTGCACCATGAAACAATATAAAGACATATTCATAGATTTTGATGACACTCTTTATGATACAAGGGGTAATGCCATAATCTCGCTTGCCGAGACATTCGATTATTTCTCTCTTGGCAGGTATTTCGATGATCCGGAGAAGTTCTATGCAAGTTATTGGAAGACGAACATAGATCTCTGGTCTATATATAATAAAGGTGAAATCTCGCGTGACTATCTCATTGTGGAGAGGTTTCGCCGTCCGTTGAGTGAGGGTAAGGGTCTTGAGAATGTTTCGGAAGAGTTCTGTCTTGAGGTTAGCGACAAGTTTCTTGAGTTCTGCTCTGTAAAGCCAGGGACGGTAAAAGGTGCAAGGGAACTTCTTGACTATCTGAAAGGCTTGGGATGCCGTCTGCATATCTGTAGTAACGGCTTCCATGAGGTGCAGTACAAGAAACTCCGTGCCTGCGGACTCTATGAATATTTTGATACCATCATACTCAGTGAGGATGCTGGGGCAAACAAACCTTCAAAGCAATTCTTCGACTATGCCTTTGAGAAGAGTGGGGCAGAGGTGGCTACGACGCTGATGATTGGCGACAACTACAATACTGATATCATCGGTGCTATGGATGCCGGATTAGATACCATATTATATAATCGGTGGGATCCCGATTTCGTGCCTCCAAGAAAGCCAACCTATATCGTGAATGAGTTGGAGGAAATTGAGAAACTTTGAAGTAATTTGTAATAATATTATGCTAAGTAATGATATGTTGATATTTGTTGCGGCTTTGTTGCCTGCATTTATCGCGCTGTACATCATATACCGAAAGGATAAGAATAATCCAGAACCGACGGGACAGTTGGTAAAGGCATTGTTCTATGGCGTACTTTCCGCTCCGTTATCGTTTCTGCTTTCCGTTCCATTTAAGGAGATAGGTCTGTATAGTGATGAAAGCACGACGATAACAGGACAATTGGCAATGGCTTTCTTCGGGGCTGCAATTCCAGAGGAATGTTTCAAAATGCTGATGCTTTGGCTTGCAGTGAGGAACAACAAGTATTTTGACGAGCATTTTGACGGAATTGTTTATGCCGTGTGCATAGGAATGGGATTTGCGGGTATTGAGAATGTCCTGTATTTGTATGATAATTATGATAATTGGCTGGGTGTGGGTATCGCTCGTGCGCTGTTGGCTATTCCCGGACATTTCTTCTTTGCCATTATCATGGGCTATTTCTATTCTTTGGCACATTTTACAAGTAACTTTGCCAAGAAGCCTATGTATCTGATGCTTGCTATCGGGGTACCTGTATTGGCTCATGGTCTTTATGATGGTTTCCTTATGGTGCAGTCTGTGCTTCCCGGCATAGCTGGCTTGCTTTCCGTCGCGGTTATATTGTTGCTGAACCGCTTGCGTAAGATTACCAAAAGGCATATAGAGAATCTTCTTAAGAAGGATGGAGTGGCTTAGAGTTTGGAGGTTAGAGGTTGGAGGTTAGAGGTTAGAGATTAGAGGTTAGAGTAAAAATAGGAATTTATGAAAAGAATAGTTTATAATGTATTGGTACTGGTGTTGCTTGTCGTGACGCTAATGTCTTGTGATTCTAATTCTGCAAAGAAGACATTGCTAAAGATGGATGTTGACAAGATGCAGAAGGAGTTGCCTCTCAAATTAGGTAGTATGGGAGATCTCACAGGTCTTACTTATGATGATGATGTGGTGACGATAACCTATCTCCTGAATGAAAACCTGAATGATATTGACGGATTGATCAAGGATTCTACCCTGATAAAGGAGAATTTCCAATGTATGGTATCCAGAAATAACAACATGCAGAAAATGGTCAGGCAGATTGCCGCTGCTGATGCGTCCTTGGTATTGAAATACAAGGGAATGACTTCGGGTAAGGTGGCTTCCGTGACAATAGCAAAGGAGGAACTGGCTAATACTGATAAGTTTATCTTTACGGGTACTGAGGCTGCGGAGAAACTTGTGAAGAATCTTGCGCGTCTGGAACGCAATAGGATGCCGACAACTGTGGGAAATGGCATAGAGATGGTTGATGCGTTTTGGGATGGTGATAATTATGTTTATCTGGCTTCCCTTGACAAGCGTATCTATTCAATCGAGGCCTTGAGGATGTCAGATAAGAATGAGATGAAGAAGGGTATTATTATGGCATTGGCTAACGAGCCAGCTTCACAGGCTTTTATCGAGGCTATAATAACCTTGCGCAAGAATATTTGTTACAGATATAAGATTGAGGGTAGCGATGACTATGTTGATGTCGTTGTTCCTTATTCTGAACTGAAAAACGTATTGAGCCGTTTCGGAAAGAAAATGTAATCAATCTTCTATACTGCAAACCAAATTAGGTAATTTGTAATTAGTAATTCGTAATTAATCATAATGCTCGCTTCCCTTCTCGATTTCTTCTTTCCGAGGATGTGCCCTGTATGTGGCAATCGTCTTGAGCTTGACGAGCGTCCTTTGTGTCTGCGGTGTAATGTGGATATGCCGAGGACAATGTTCTGGGAGCATCCGTACGATAATCCGTTGGCAAGGATGTATTGGGGAAAGATACCTGTTGAGAAGGTTGTTGCCTATTTCTATTTCGCATCTCACTCTGACCAGGCACGGTTAGTCTATGGTGCGAAATATTATGGTAGTGCCAATATCGCCATAGAACTTGGCGAGATGCTTGCCGATGAGATGCAAGGAATTTTTGATGATATCGATTGTATCATTCCTGTGCCTATAACCATCAGACGAAGAATGAAACGTGGTTATAATCAGAGTGATATGATTGCGCGTGGCATTAGTAAGGCTACTGGTATTCCTGTTGAGAGGCACGCCGTGATAAGACGGTATTTCGAGAAGAGTCAGACGCATCTCACTCGTATAGAGAGGCAAGATAATGTGGATGATGTGTTTGTCTTAAAAGATGCCGATGCTCTTCATGGAAAGCACGTTTTGATAGTTGATGATGTTATCACAACTGGTGCAACTACAATTTCCTGTGCCGAGCAGATTCTAAAGGCTGGGAACGTAAAGATTAGTATCTTATCCCTTGGCTATGCTGCAAAAAGAAAGGCTCAGGAACCCCATGAGCCTATGTTGTTCTGAAATTGGGTGATGGGTGTTGGGTGATAGTGGTTACAACATACCACCAACACCTAACACCCATCACCCAACACCTAAAGTATTTTGAGTATAGTATCCATCTCAAACCCTCGTGAGAGAGCGAATCGGATTAGCTTACCTCTGATTTCATATTCCGACTTTCCCGTTACTGTCTTGCGCTTCGCTTCAAGCAACGGACGAAGTTTCTCAACGTAATCATCTTCATCTACCTCATCAAGAATAGGATCGTAGATGCTGCTTGGGATGCGTTTCATGTAGAGAGCCTGCTCTACCTTCTTGCGTCCCCAACCGTTGAACTTTATCTTTTCCTCAACAAAGCAACGTGTATATCTCTCCTCGTCGATGAATTTCTCTTTTAGTAGATATTCCATCACACGCGCCTGAGTTGCTTCGTCTATTTCCCAACGACGCATCTTGTCGAGCATTTCCTGTTGGCAATGCTCTCCTCGTGCGCATAATGTCGTGAGTTTGTTGAGTACTTGTTCTTCGGTCATAATATGAATGTACTATTTTACTATTTACTATGTACTATTTATTTTTCTATATTGACTATTTTTCTTCGCTAAAATAGTACCTTTTGACAAATAGTACATAATAGTACATAGTAAATAGCTAAATAGTAAATATCTTTAGTCTATCACTACTGGCTCGTACTTAGGAACGAGAGTCTTCATAATCGTCCAGCCGATGAGGTAGGCAACGGCACAGACGCAGAAGATAATCATGTAGCCTGCAGGCTTGCCCTCGAAGCCCATGAATGTGAATGCTGATCCCTGCTCGGCTGCGTATGTGAAGAGTATGCCTGAACCCTTATTGATAAGGAATGAACCTACACCACCTGCCATAGCACCAATACCTGTGATAGTGGCAACGGCAGACTTAGGGAACATATCGCCTGTTGTAGAGAAGATATTTGCTGACCAAGCCTGATGACCTGCACCTACGAAACCGATGATGATTGCTGGCCACCATGCGCTATACTGTCCCATAGGCTGTGCGAAGAGAGCGAGAACTGGGAGGAATGCGAAGATAAGCATAGCGAGCATACGACCTTGATAAGGGTTCATGCCCTTCTTCTCAACGAAGAGCTTTGGCAGATAACCACCGAACATAGATACTACCGTTACAATAGCATAGAGGGTGAAGATCAAGGCGATACCCATACCTGAGTCGGATGTGTAGCCAAACTGATCAGAGAAGTATGCAGGTGCCCAGAAGAGGAAGAACCACCATACACCGTCGGTCATGAATTTACCAAAGGCGAAAGACCATGTCTGACGGAATGTGAATGCCTTGCCGATGCTAAGCTGCTTTTCTTCTTTCTCGACAGTTTCTGTCTCTTCAGCAATATCATCCTGATTCATATAGTTAAGCTCTGCCTCGTTCACAAACTTTGAGTCTGCTGGTTTGTCGTAGAGGAAAATCCAGAAGCCTGCCCATACGAAACCGAGTACACCGATGATGATGAATGCCATTTCCCAGCCCATTGCCTTTGCAAGGAGCGGAATAGTTGCAGGAGCTGCAAGAGCGCCTACTGATGCACCAGCGTTGAATATAGAGGTTGCGAAAGCGCGGTCTTTCTTTGGGAAATACTCTGCTGTTACCTTGATAGCTGCAGGGAAGTTACCAGCCTCACCGAGGGCGAGAATACAACGGCATACAAGGAATGCGTACATACTGATTGTAGCAATGGCAACACCAGTAGCGCCCATCACCTTAAAAGTAAATTCTCCGCATCCAGCGTGCATCACAGCACCTATTGACCAGATTACGATAGCCCAGAAATAGCCTTTCTTTGTACCCATGAAGTCAACGAACTTGCCTGCAAAGAGATTGGCTACGGCATAGAAGATAGAGAAGGTAGCGGTAATAGTACCGTAGATCTCATCATTCCAGTCAAATTCTGGAGAGATGAAATCCTTCCAAGTGAGAGACAGAACCTGACGGTCCATGTAATTTACTGTTGTGGCGAAGAACAGCATCGCGCACATCACCCAACGCCAGTTGGTCATTTTGTTTGTCTGTATCGGACTCATAGTTTTAGTTAGGTTGCCCTCGGCCTCTCCTCCCGCCCTTTCTCATAGAGATCAAGCCAGATTGCAATTTGAGGGACTTTTTAAAGAATCTATGTTTATAGTTAATTTACTGAGTAAATGAACAATGAAAAGTGAACAATGAAAAATACAATATACCTTTTTCTCGCTGAAAATCCACAGACAGAAACGCTAATCTGTATTTTTAATTTTTCATTTTTAATTTTTCATTTAATGTAGGTGCAAAGATACATAAATTTTCTGAAAAACAAGCAAGTATCATAAAGAAATTTTGTTTTTCTCTGTCTATAGTGTATATTCCACCATAAGTGTTGTGTTCCTTTTCATCTAATTGCCTTCGTTTCTCCTCCGCTTCTCATTCGCTTCAAGTCCGCTTCAAATCCGTACCAAAGTCGGTGCAAATCCCATTCCTGAATAGACGATAAAGAAGAGGCAGTGCGGAATCATTACAGATAACGATATCTTTTACTCTGGAGCTTACGCTCCTTGTGGCTTTCAAGAAAATTTTTCGCAAAGCTTAACAAACTAAAGCAAGTTCTTCACGATTGCTAGAAAATTAAACTCAGAAAATAAAAAATCAAAAGTTTTTAGGCAGGAGGGTTTCACCTGTGTGGTTTTGTGAGGGTAACTAATTGAAAATCAAGAGATAAAACAAGGTGAAACCCCTGTAAAAAATAAGGTACTTTTTTAAAGGGGTTTCACCCAATGTAAATTGTTGATAATCAATATGTAAACGCCTAAAAATCGCAGAGGTGAAACCCTCTTGCCTAAAAACTTTTGATTTTTTTATTCTGGGAGTATTATACCTATTCCAAAATCACAAAAGAGTTACGGCTACTCTTTTGCCAAGACCGCCAAATATTCTTGATAGAGTTGACAACTGTATATCAGTCCTGCCATTCTCTACACGAGAGATAAAACTTTTCTTTGTCCCTATCTTTTGTGCTAACTCTTCCTGAGTCATTCCCGCTTTCTGGCGTTCAAGTTTCAAGCGTTCACCAATAATGAACGCATCACAACTGAGTTCAAAAGCATCACGCTCTGGTGTACCAACCTCACCAAAGTCTTCTGCTATCAAATCCTCTATTGAGCTACATCCTATTTTCTTTAATTCATCTTGTGTCATTTTATAATCTCTCCGTTTACCCATATATTATTGTTTGTTTTTGCTTGCAAAGTTAACGAATTAGTGAACAATAACCAAATTTTTTGTAATATTTCTTCACAAAAAACATAGAAATAGCAAAAGTTTTATTTATATATAAAAACAAATAATAATAGCCCAATACAATCATATATATAAGTTTTTTTTGTAAAGCAGACATTACAAAATATGCTCTTTATATAATGTTTTATTCTTAAAAGACGTTAAATTTCGTAATTGTATATGATTGTTATCTCAAATAAAATTTGTACCTTTGTAATCGGTTTAGGAACTATGTCTGAAATAAATTAAGCAAAAACAATCATTCTATATGTATTGTATTCAAAAGACTAAGCCTAACTTTATTGATAACAAGATAATGATATGATAGAAATTTTACTACATACGATAACATCTTCCCCTAAAACTTATCTTTGGGGAAGAAGATATCCATTCTATCCTATCATTTAAATCACTTTTTCCAGATTCATTTTTATCGTAGGCTTGTCTCGTAAAAGGCACAGCCAGGGGACGTGTGTCATTTTTTTCTTCACATAAAGAATGTATGACATTAATAAGCATTAAGTCATCATTCAAAAGATAACATAAAATAAACATGAAACAAAAAACAAAGGTTGTATTATTCCTTTTATCTTTATCAACTTTTTTCAATCCACTCAAAGCTCAATCTCTCCAACAACTCTATGATTTAGCTGACCATTATAATCAGCAAATCGTAGTTAGTCAAACGGGGCTTCGTGCTGCATCTGAGGCTGTTATGGCTGCAAAGAATGCTATGCTGCCAAATGTGGAACTGAGTGCCAGTGGCAGTTATATTGGAGATGCTACGTTAATGAGCCGAGGTTTCTCTACAAATGGAACGACAGACGTAATTATTGCAGGAATCGGGGCTCAGAAAGTAAGGAATGGTCATCAGGAAACACCTCATTGGGGTAATACCTTCACGGCACAGGTTTCACAGGTAATCTATGCAGGTGGTGCTATCCGTGCAGGTATTCGCATCACAGAGTTGGGAGAACAGATGGCTACACTCGATGTTGAGAAAAACCGTCAGGAAGTACGTTTCCTCATAACAGGTTACTACCTTGACCTCTACAAACTTCAAAATCAACAGATGGTTATTGACCGCAACATCCAACTCACAGAGAAGGTAATAAAAGACATGGAGGCTCGATGTCAGCAGGGAATGGTTCTGAAGAATGACATCACGCGCTATGAGCTGCAACTAATGACATTACAACTGACAAAAGAAAAGCTAAAGGATGCACAGAGTATCATTAATCATCAGCTTTGCACTACGCTACACATGACTGACAAAAAAGTTGTTGTCGTAGATACCACGAAGCTAAATCAGGAAATAGCATCGCTAAAGACTATTGCCAATGAGCATAATTGGCAGCAAACGGCTTCTGAAAACAACATAGGAATCAGACAGGCTAATGTTGCTATTCAGTTGGCGGAGCAAAAGATAAAGACGACAAATGCGGCATCACTTCCATCATTAGCACTCATTGCTGAGGATAACCTATTCGGCCCTTATACTAACGATCTTATTCCTGTCAATGCCAATGTAAATGCTTGGTTCGTTGGCATCGGATTAAAATACGATCTTGGAAGTCTGTGGAAGAATAAGCATAATATAAACCATGCGCGTATTCATCATCAGCAATCGCAAGAACAACTTGTACTGGCACGCGAGAATGTAGAGAAAAGCATTCAGGCAGGATACGTGAATTTCCTTACGTCATTCAAGGAGGTGGAAACCCAAAGGAAACAGGTAGAGCTTGCTACGCAAAATTATGATGTGGTACAGAACCGTTATCAAAACCAACTTGCTTTGCTTACTGATATGCTTGATGCTTCGAGCATGAAACTATCAGCCGACATGGCATTGGTAAATGCACAAATCTCGCTACTTTACAACTATTATAAACTCAAATACATCAGCAATACATTATAATGGAAAAGAAAATCGTTTATCGTTGGACATACAACGTCATAGTTATCATTTTGCTTATCATTGGAGCAACGGTTGTCATTTTGAATTTTGCACATTTTGGAAATGTGGAGTGGACGGATAATGCTCACGTACAACAGCATATAACACCTGTAAATGCCCGTGTCGGCGGATTTATCAAGGAAATCAGATTCAATGAGTTTCAGACCGTACACAAAGGCGATACGCTGGTTATCATTGAAGATGCAGAATTTCGTCTTGCTTTAGCTCAGGCAGAGGCAGGCTTGGCACAGACTCAGGCTGGCAGTCGCGCAACCAATACAGGCATGGAAACTACACAGAGCAATATTGATGTGACAGATGCCAACATAGAGGAATTGCGTGCTACTATGGATAATGCACAGCGTGAAGATGTACGTTTCCAGAAACTGCTCGAACAGCAGAGTGCCACACAGCAACAAGCCGACAACGTTCATACTGCCTACCTTACGGCTCGTGCACGTTACGAGGCTGCAAATCATCGTCGTCACTCTATGACATTGGTAAAAAGCGAGCAAGGACATCACATGCAACAGAGTGAAGCAGCTATTGATGTAGCTCGTGCACAAGTCAAACTGGCACGCTTGAATCTATCATATACCGTTATTGTTGCCACCGCCGACGGAGTTCTTGGACGAAAGACCATCCATGAAGGGCAATTAATACAGCCTGGGCAGACAATGGTTGATATTGTTGACAGCAAGGATCTTTGGATAGTAGCCAACTATCGTGAGACGCAATTGCCACACATAAAAATTGGTGCAAAGGTTAAAATCAAGGCTGATGCTGTGCCAGAAATGGAATATGAAGGAGTTGTAGAACGTATCTCAGATGCTACTGGTAGTGCCTACAGCCTTATTCCACAAGATAATGCAACTGGCAACTTCGTAAAAGTGGAGCAACGTGTGCCTGTCCGCATCAGCCTCGAAAGAAACAAGCCTCAGGACTTACAGAAACTACGTGCCGGGCTAAATGTTGAATGTGAAATAATGTACTGATATGAGTCAGCATCCTACACCACCCCCATTTGCTATGCCCATGTTTCGCGACTTCGTACCTAAGTGGTTGCGACCATGGATATACGTTGTGCAAGCATTCTGCTTCCAACTAGCTGGTTGTGTATATCTTGGAGCTTTGAATGAGATGGTAGGCGAACGTGCTATCATGCGCGAGGATATCACCATGTGCCTTTACAGCAACCTTGCAGGTATGGCTATTTACTTCCCCGTGCTTTTCCGTATGAAGTTCAGATTTTCCAACCGTTTGCTACTTATCACCTCTGCATTGGTGCTTGCCACTTGCAACTGGCTTTTCACACAAACCACTTTTCTACCACTAATGTGGGTGTTGTGCTTCGTGGCTGGTATGGCGAAAATTCAGGGTACGTTCGAGAATATGTCAAACATTCAGTTATGGATGACACCAACACGCGATATGGGAGTGTTTTTTCCTTGTCTGCACATAGTACTATTGACGAGTATCGAGATACAGGCATGGTATAGTGCTTTCTTCGGTCACACGCTGCATTGGCACGCTTACCATTGGTTTGTCATTGCTCTCATGATGTTTGTCGTTACTATTCAGCTATTCTTGACACGTCCGTGGTGTCCTATGCCACAACGAGTGCCACTCAAAGGCATAGACTGGTTGGGAGCTGCATTCTGGAGCTTATTGGGATTACAGATAGCCTACATATTCAACTATGGCGATTGGCTTGATTGGTGGCATTCACCAACTATACGCACGCTTACAGGAACCTCGCTCATTACCCTTGGCGGTTGCCTTCATCGTATGTGGACTAAACAACGACCTTACTACGAGCCTCGAATGTGGACTTACCGCCACCTCATGCCGATTATTCTGCTTATAGCCGTAGTAGAAGGACTTTTGGCATCTGAGCGCGTACTTGAAGAGGTATTCTACGAGGAGGTGATGAATTACGAAATGCTCACCTCATGCGAACTGGCATTGTGGTCATTGCCTGGTATCTGGACTGGTTGCCTCGTATCATGGCTTTGGCTGAAAGTGTGGCAGTTCAATGTCTATAAGCTTATAGCTATCGGACTTCTTGCCGTTACACTCTATGCCTCTGGCTTCTACTTCCTCGTAGCCGACCACATCAACATCGAACTATTGCGTCTGCCACTTGCATTTCGTGGTTTTGGCTATGCCACGTTGAGTATCGCCTTTATGTGGAGCTTGCATGAGGTAATGACCTTCGAGCACTTCTTCCAGTCGCTATCTGTGTTCAACTTCATGCACATGTACATTGGTGGTGTCATCGGTTCTGCGCTTTATGCCTGGGGCTTGCGATATTATATGGCAGACAATATCTTGCGCTACACGGCTTATCTTGATATGCCAACATATACATCTGCGCCTTTCGACATTGGTACATGGATGAATGGTTTCATACCATCTATGATGGCTGTCACCATCAAGCAACTCTACGGCTGGGTACTCTATATTGCAGCCTTTCTCTCGCTTGCATTCCTGCTTTGGGATATCCCGACAGTACGTCATACAGCACGTCGTTTCCCTACATGGCCAGTCATGGGAGCAAGATTACTGGCACAACGCATCAAACGAAATCAAAACGCATAAGGGCAGGCTACGCCCCAATAGTAGCTTCGTTTAACATAATAACAAAAAACTATGACAAAAACAATTGAAATGCAAATTGACAAGAGTCGAAGCCTGATTCAAGGCTTGCGCAAACACCTTAGTGAGACAGGTAGTGGTGCAACCTTGCAGGAATTGGATGCTATGGAACAGACCATCGCAGCTTTGGTTTCTGCCAGTGAGGAATGTGATCGTATTCGCGCAGAACTTGCTCCTAAGATGGAGCACTTGAATGTGCTTCTTGACAAGGTTAGAACTGATTACGCTAAACACAAGCTAATCATCAAGAACAACTATCCAAAAGAACGTTGGATAGTATATGGTTTGCCAGACAAGCGATAGATACATATCCCACACTTCCTATAAATCTAACTGGAGGTGTGGGATCATGTATTATTAAGTTGCAAAATCAATGTCGTATATCCTATTTTGTGTTATTAAAAATGAAGTTAAAAACAGAAAGTGAGGCATGTATTTGGAAATGACTTTGGAGGATAGAAGGTACGAAAAAAGGAAACGGATTTATCTGATGTATCTGATTCCGTCAATTACGTTCTTAATGCGATAGCTTCAGATAAATCATATACATCTGTTTCTATAAAAAACATTGATTTCCATTTTGAACACGGAAAACACGAAAGACACGGAAAAATTCGTTTATTCAGGTTTATTAGTCAATATGCTTATTGTCTCATCGAACTCGGCAAGGATTTCCTTGAGACGAGGATTTGATTTTTGGACAATAAGGGCTGCAAAGTTTCTTGTTTTATCCTCCTGCACTTCGGCTGTTTCCATAACATAGGCATCTCGCTTGCTGTAAGTATTGAACCAACGTATGAATAGACGACTACGAAATGCCTGACGTCCATCGCCCGTCTCACAGATATAGAGCAGTATATCGGGGTTGGCTGCAAAAAAAGCCTCAATTAACAATAGGATTGTCTCGCGAAGTTTCTGATCAAGTGGAGATGGTTGATTATTTCTATTGGTAATGGTAAACTGATAAGCACCAGTAGGCCAAATAGAATAGTCATCCATGAAACCAATGACGAAAATCTGTCCTCTATTGGTTTCTATATAGTAGTCTATTCCATTATCCGTCCATACCTTGTAGGGCGCAAGACGGCAAATGCGATTCATATCAAGAGGATTCATGCGTTCAGATGCTCAGTTGAAGTCGTTCTTCTCGGATTTTTTCAATCTCCTCTTCTGCCTGCTTCTGCCACTCATGTTTCTTACGGATGGATTCGCGGAATGCGGCTATAATCTCATCGCGTGTGCGGTTTTTATAAGCTGCTGATACCATAAATATGTGCCTTTATATTGTTCTGTTATGGTTTAGCGAAAGGGATGTGATGCTTGGATCAAAACATTTCGCAACCTTATGGTTGCAAAGATAGTTGAAAAATATGAAATGAGCAACTTTTTGAGCAAGAAAGACTATTTATCGCTTGATATTTTTGGGCAAATACAGGAAAAACACGTATGAAAACACACCTTACGATGCTTTTACTAAATGTCGCATTTATATTTTTGAACACAGAAAACACGAAAGACACGGAACGTTTCGTTTGTTCCGTGTCTTTCGTGTTCGAAAAAAAAGGAAAACGGATTTATCCGATGTATCTGATTTTGTCAATCACGTTCTTAATGCGACAGCTTCAGATAAATTGGATACATCCGTTTCTATTATAAAAGTAAATTTTCTGAGTTAAATTTTCTGGCCATCGTGAATAATTTTCTTGAAAGCCGAGCACCGCAAGGTGCTTTTTCACTCATTCCGTGTATTCCGTGTTCGAAATAATCTCTTAATCTTTTAATTTCTTAATCTCTTAATCTCTTAATATCTTGTTAGTCTTGGAAATACACTCGCTTTACTCGGTTGCTGATGCCTGTCAGTACCTCGTAAGGGATAGTGTCGAGAGTATCGGAGAGAACAGTTACAGGGAGGTTGTCGCCGAAGATCTCTACGCTATCACCTTCCTGACATGGTATGTCGGTCACGTCAATCATACAGACATCCATACAGATGTTTCCGACATATTCTGCCTTCTTGCCGTTTACGAGACAATAGCAATGACGATTGCCGAGATGACGGTTGAGGCCGTCGGCATAGCCAATAGGGATAGCTGCAATAACGCTATCCTTCTCAAGGATTGTGCGACGGCTGTAACCTATGCTTTCTCCTGCCGGAACCTTACGAATCTGGAGAATGGTGGTCTTCAGGGTGCTGACATTCGACAATACCTCGTTGTTGCGTGGGTTGATGCCGTAGAGACCGAGACCTAAACGACACATATCCATCTGACGATCAGGGAAATGCTCTATGGCAGCCGTGTTGCAGATATGACGGAGAATCTTATGCTCGAATGCGTCTTGTAGAGCCTTGCTGCCTTTCTCGTACAGGTCAAACTGATAGTCGGAGAACTCGTCAAAGTTGTCTCCGTCAGAACCTACGAAATGAGAGAATACAGAGCGAGGGATGAGAGCATTCTGATTGTTCAGATACTCTATGAGCCTTGGCATATCGTCGATAGGATGGAAGCCTAAACGGTGCATACCAGTATCAAGTTTGATATGGATAGGGTAGCCTGTGATACCTTCTTTTCGGGCTGCATGTCGAAGTGCATCGAGAAGTCGGAATGAATATACCTCTGGCTCAAGTTCATAGTCGAACATGGTCTTGAATGCCGTCATTTCAGGATTCATGATCATGATGTTTGCCGTGATGCCCGCCCTTCTCAGCTCTACGCCCTCATCGGCAACGGCAACGGCGAGATAATCCACGCGATGATCCTGTAATGTCTTCGCAATCTCCACAGCACCAGCACCATAGCCGTCGGCCTTAATCATGCAGACGAGTTTTGTCTCTGGCTTCATGAATGATCGGTAGTGGTTGAGGTTATCCACGAGGGCATTGAGATTAACCTCAAGCGTGGTTTCGTGAACCTTTTCCACGAGCAGGTCGGTGATACGGTCGAAGCCGAAACTGCGTGCTCCCTTGATGAGGATAACCTCATCGTGAAGGGATGAGAATACCGAACTTGAAATAAAATCCTCGGTGGTCTTGAAGAATGATTTATCTTCTATCTTTATGACATCGGCACATTCTTTCAGAGCCTTGCCAATGCCTATGAATTTCTCAACTCCACGATTAACGACGAGTTCTGATACCTCCTTGTAGAGTTCCGTGTCATTAACTCCCGACTGGTATATGTCGCTGAGAATCAGCGTGCGTTTACGTCCCTTGTGGTCAGGGCGACGCTGCATGAAGTCGAGGGCTATGTCTAAGGAAGCAAGGTCGGAGTTGTACGAATCATTGATTAGCGTGCAACCTCTCTGTCCGTCCTTAACCTCAAGTCGCATGGCAACAGGCTCAAGGGTGAGCATACGCTCTTCCAACTGGGCAGGGGTGATGCCAAGATGAAGGGCAACGACGGCAGCTGCTATTGAGTCTTCTACGAAAGCCTCGCTGATGAATGGGATGGTGAACTCTCCTTCTATTGGTGATTCACATTCATTATATAAATAATGTATGCGAGTGCAAGTGTCTTTTTGTTCTACATTATCAATAAAGAATGCAGCAGAGGAATCAGAGAACGACCAACCAAGTTTCTTGCCCTTGAACTCGCTTCTCCTCAGTTCGCGGAATACAATATCATTATCCTGTGGATATACCAATACCTCACAATCGCTGAAAAGCAGGAACTTCTCACGGCATTTCTCTTCTAGCGTGTGGAAATTCTCCTGATGAGCCTGTCCTAATGTGGTGAAAACGCCAATGGTTGGCTGTATGATGTCTGCAAGGCGTTGCATCTCACCCATCTGACTGATACCAGCCTCAAAGATGCCGACCGCACTTCTCTCATGGAGTTTCCAAACGGAAAGAGGTACGCCAATCTGTGAGTTGTATGATCGTGGAGAGCGTGTAACGTGCATTGAAGGCATAAGCAACTGATAAAGCCATTCCTTGACTACGGTCTTGCCGTTGCTGCCTGTGATACCTACGATAGGAATATCAAACTCATCACGATGACGCTCTGCGAGTCTCTGGAGGGCTGCAAGGGTTGAAGGTACAGCAAGGAAGTTTGTGTCAGCCCATTCCTTGTCGGTAGGGATAGGGTAGGAGTTGCCAACCACAAAGTTCCTTACTCCTCTGCGATGTAGGTCTTCTATATAGTTGTGACCATCATTACGCTCTGATTGGAGGGCGAAGAAAAGTGTCTCTTCCGGAAAAGACAAAGAACGGCTATCGGTAAGGAGGAAAGCAATGTTGCTGTCCTTCTCGCCATAGCGACGCGCGCCTATAAGCGTGGTGATTTTCTCTATACTATATACCATTGTGCAATTAAAATTTAAAATTAAAAAGTAAAAATTAAAAAGTGTGGTTAGCTTTTGGGCGCTAATTTCCTTTTTCCTTTTACTTTTCTGATTCTGCGAGTGCAGCGTGCCAAGCATCCTCGCACGATCTATGATTTTGCGAGTGCAAAGTTAGAGAAAAAAAATGAAACAGCAAAAAAAGAATGGTCAAAAAGTGGGGGAGGGGGAAATAATAAGGAGAGGTGAGGGGATTATAGGAAAAAGAAACGGATGTATATGATTTATCTGAATTTCGTTAATCATGCCTTTAATGCGATAGCTTCAGAAAAATCGGATACATCCGTTTCAATAAAACCATATAACGTGAGTTTTCAGAAAATCTTTTATAGCAAGCTGCGAGCAGTTTTTAACTGACAATAATTACCAATCTACGCAATCTTTTTCCATAAAAAATAATTTCTTATTGGGTAAAGATTGCGTAGATTGGTAATTATTGTCAGTTCAGGCACCAAAGGTGCAAATTTATCGAACTCGCATCACTTACTTTGTCATTAGCTTGATCTTTGCCGATTTCATTCCTTCACATTCTGCTGTCAGAGTGACTTGTGAAGGTGTTAGGCCTGAGCGAAGGATAGCGAGGCATGATCCGTTGAAGAGTGTCTGCTGATCGGTAACGGCAAGTTCCGAAGAACTGATATTGCCGTTGCTCATGGCTGCTATGGTCGCATCACCAGTAATCTTTACCTTTACCTCTCCTGGGGCTGTGGCTACACGACGGCCTTTGCTGTCGAGAGCTATGATGCGGAGGTGCTGAAGATCAGTTCCGTCAGCCTTCCAATCGGGATTGTCACTCTCTATGATGAGTTTAACAGGCTTGCCAGTCGTCTCTATGCGATGACGGGCAACAATCTTGCCGTCAGTTCTCGCGATAGCCTCGCAATAGCCATCCTGATATTCAATATCCTTCCAGCGGATCTGATTCCTCATTTTTACGCTCTTGCGGTCGTTCTTCTTCGTGCCATAACTCTTGCCATTCACTATAAGCTCCACCTCGTCTGCATTGGTGTAGGTAGTAATCGCGAGTTTCTTTCCAGGGGTGCGATTCCAATGGTCGCTCATTCCGTCGTTGCCTGTCTGAATGCCATTCCACATCGCATCCTCCTTAGTATCAGTAACGGCGATATGCACCAGAGATTCGTCATCCTTGAAGAACGATTTCATATAGTATGCCTTTGGCTTTGGCTCAAGCGAGAGGTCGAAAACTCCTTGCGCCCAACCTTTCTTTGGCCATCCCTGACTCTCGCCAAGATAATCAATAGCACCCCAGTAGGCAAGTCCGATAACCTTGTCAAGATCCATAGCGAAATAGTTCTCGCCCATAGCCGCTACCGATGCCTCTGACTGATAGAAGGTCATCCAAGGGAATCGCTTGCCGTCACCAGGGAAATACATATAGCGATAGTTATATGACTGGAAATCAGTAACCATAGCAAGATCGCAAGGAAGTGAATCTGTTTCCCAGTTGCGATAGCGAGGGTGCATAGCAACTGTCACCTTTCGTGAGTCGTCATAACGTTGAAGGAGAGTCTTTTGTAACTTGAACTGAGTGACACCAAAGTCGTTGAAAGGCATATCGTTATACGATTGCAGTTCGTTGCCCAAAGACCAAGCCACCACGCAAGGGTGATTTCTGTCTCGGGTGACAAACTCCTTGACGTGCGTCTGCCAGATGTCATTATAGTGAGCACGACCTCCACCAACATACTGGTCATTCCACTTGTCATAAAGTTCATCAAGCACGAGAATGCCGTGCTTGTCACAAAGATCAAGGAATGATTTTGAATATGGATTATGGGAGGTTCGGATATGGTTCGTTCCGAACGACTTCATCAACTCTATACGCTTCTCCATAGCACGAGGATATGCAGCTGCACCAAGAGCACCAAGGCTATGATGATTGGCATAGCCCTTGAGAAGAACCTTTTTGCCGTTGAGACGAAGACCGAAGTCTGGTCCTATCTCAACCGTCCTTATTCCGAATGTTTCGCTTATCTCGTCGGCTATTGTTCCGTCTTCCCTGAGAAGCTGAACCTTTGCCGTATAGAGGTTAGGGTGTTCGCAATCCCAAAGTTGTGGATTAGGTATCGTTATGGTCGGAATCCTTAGCTCCTGACCATATTTATAATTCCTTACGCGCTTTATCTCGTACTTATCATTCTTGATCTCTGAACCATCAGGAGCAAGAATGCTAACCTGCATAGTGACAGAAGGTTGCTTGGTATTACATTGCACGTTAGCTGTGATGTTAACCTCTCTGTTATCCTTCGTGGTGATATAGAGAGGATGGCGATGGAAATACATCTGGGCATCGGTATAGATGATATGCACGTCACGGAAAAGTCCGCCACCTGTGTACCAACGAGAGTGGTTTGGCTTGCCTGTGTCACAATGTACGGCTATGGTGTTTGGCTCGCCAAATTTTAAGAATTTGGTGACATCAATCTCGAAACCTACATAGCCGTAATCCGTACCTCCCACCTTATTTCCGTTGAGATACACATCCCCCATGTACATTATTCCCTCAAAATCAAGTAGGGCACGATGACCTTTATCCTCGGCTTTAGGAGTGAAAGAACGGACATACCATCCTTCGCCCATCTCCTTAAAGCCACGGGCAGATAGTCGGCTGCGGATATTGGCTCCTGCATCGCTATTGTCTGCTTTCTCGTCGGCTGCAGGGGCTACCCAAGGCTGCTCTATCTGGAAATCGTGCGGCACGTTAATCGTTCTCCATCCCTCTGCTTCTGCCTGTGAAACTGTAATAGCCGAAGAGGCTGTGCCAAGATGAAACAGCCACCCACGATTTAGGCTTATCACCTCTCGCGGATTTCCTGCAAAGGCATGAGGGGAAAGGCAAGGGGCAAAAGCCAAAAGGCAAAAGACGAATATGTTGAAGAATGAGCGATTTACCATTAAAATGTACGATTTAAGTGAAAATGAAAAGTGAAAAATGAAAAATGAAAAATACAAGATACATTTGGTTCGCTTAAATGCTAATCTGTATTTTTCATTTTATGATTTTTCATTTTTTTTCATTTACTTGGGTAGCATCTTATAATATTCCGATGCACCCATGAGGAAAAGACCGAGACTATAGTCATCAAAGTCTGGCTCGCGGTTGTAATCAATTGGCTGTGAGGATGCTGGACGATCACCAGAACCTTGCACATAACCGATGAATCCATCCTTGTGGATGCTTGACTTGAGAGCTCTCCAAGCCTTGTTGATGGCAGGCTGATACACTTTCTTGTTGAGTATTCCCTTGTTTACTCCCCAAACAAGACCGTAGAAGAACTGAGCTGTGCCTGAGAATTCTGGACCTGCAAAATCCTGTGAGGCAAGACTCGGATTCCAGAAGCCATCCTCACGCTGGAGGGGTAGGAGAGCCTTTGCCATAAGCTTATAGTCGCCAAGAAGCTGGGCGTAATATTTGTCAGTTGGCTGGATATAGTTCATCACACGGCATAGGGCTGTGAATACCCAACCATTGCCACGACTCCAATAACAGTTCTTTCCGTCAGTCTCCTTGTATGGAGCCACGAAGTTACGGTCACGCCACCATAGTCCTTCTTCCTTGTTGAATAATCCTGTACCGCCACAAGAATCGCGTGTCCACTTATAAGACTTCATTGCGAAATTGATATATTTGCGGTTGCCTGTTGCCATTGTCATCATGGCATATCCCGGCATCGCCATCTGTATGGCGTCAATCCATGTCCATGCGTTGTGACGATCAGATTCAATCAGGTTATTGAGCATTTTCTGTATGTTCTTGTACTTTTCCTCCTTGCCATCGATGAAGTATCTCTGGCAATATACCTGACCGCAACACAAATAGTCGGCATCTGGGGTGTGGAATTCCTTACGATAAGGCTTCCACTCATGGAAATTACCCCATTTGTCAAGATACGCCATGTATTTGTCCTGTGGATCTATGTCATACAGGGCAATGAGTCCTTCGTAATATACAGAGCGTGTCCAAAGGTTGCTTGCACGATCCATCTTGAATATGGTAGGAGCGGTAGGATCCTTCCATTTGTTCATGAAGTAATCGTTGGCTCTACGTGCCAGATTGAGCACTTCCTGCTTTGTCTGGGCTTGGGTGCCCAGAGACAATATGGAAAAAATGAGAATGAATAGCTTTTTCATAAGGGAAAAATGGACGGCCCCTCACCTGCCCTGTGGGCATCCTCTCCCCAGGGGGCGAGGAAAAAGTTACACTTGTTCGTGATGGGGCACGATTTCTTTAATGGTATAGAATTGTAGTCGAAAATACTAACTAATCCCTCGCCCCTTGGGGAGAGGGTGTCACATAGTGACGGGTGAGGGGCTGTAGGGGCTTTTAGTAACTCGCCGAGCACTTTATCCCAGCCTCCTCCACTCTTGCCTTGATAGCGTCGAGTGTCTCGTGTGATGCTTTTTTGAGGTCATGGTCAGGTGTCTCACGGTCAATGGTGTAGATCATCACCATCTCAGGGGCTATGTCCTTAACTGCCTCAAGCCACGGAGCAACGAAATCCTCGCCTGTGTTGTCAACGCTCTTGCCTTGCGTCGTGCCAGTCATGAACATGGTCTGGATGATGCAATGACCATCGAACTTCTTCATGTTCTCTATCACGTTCCTCACATCGTATGAGGGTTGTGTAGGGCGATCAACGAGTTTGATGTACTCAGAATCTATGGTGTCAAGTTTCAAGATGTTGTTGTCAACCATCATCAGAGCCTTGCGAACCTCCTCCTTGCCTATCATCGTGGCATTGCTCAGAACTGATACCTTGGCATTTGGGAAATGCTTGTCGCGAATCCTTATCGTGTCTTCTATGATATGAAGGAAATCAGGATGTGCGGTAGGTTCTCCGTTGCCCGCAAAGGTCAGTACGTCTGGCGTAACGCCATCCTTCTTCATCTCTAAGAGCTTATTCTCAAGAGCCTCCGCTACTGCCTGGCGTGAAGGTCGGGGAGTGTGAGGACGGAAATCCGCGTTGAATCCACATTCGCAATACACACAATCGAATGTGCAGCTCTTGCCGTCTCCTGGTTGCAGGTTTACGCCAAGCGAGACGCCAAGGCGACGGCTGTGGATAGGTCCGAAGATAGGTGAAGGATAGATTATTGTGCTCATTGTTTCGATTCTTTAAATATATTTAGGTACACTAAAGTGTAAACTTTTTTGTTTATGTTTGCAAAAGTAATGAAAAAAAATGTAAATTGCAAATAAATATGGAACTTTTCAATTATCAGAAGCTAATTTTTGCAGAAAACGTAATATGTCGAGTTCTTGAAATCAATCTCGGTATATCAAACTGTCATTATACAATACTTCATAATATGCATTATATTCTACATTTCTAAAAACACGATGACTTATTTTGTATTTTGAAATCCATTTTCCTTGTATTTTGTCATATACCAAGACCTTATGTTTTTTAAACAAGTCTATCGCACAAAAATAAAAAGCATCGTATCTGTCACTCTCTTCTTCGTATTTTTCCATATTATTTTCTAATAAGCTGGGGTAAAAACAGCTGAAGTCACTGGAGACTTTTATACTATCTGTTTGACTAAGTTTCTTGATACAATCATAGTTTCGCTTTTGTCTCTCGTGTTCGTATTTTTTATCTAAACTCTTAATCATATCGTTTTTAGGCAAATATAGATTGTATTTTGGCGACTGGACAATAAGGTATATCGTCTCAGGATTATATTCCGGAGTTGCAGCCTTGCATGAAGTTATCAGTAATAATATGAATAGCAGATATTTCATGATTCTATCAGAAAAAGGATTGTATATAGCTCTATCGATATATTCTATCGTAATAAGATTTGTTGTATGGAATTACAATATTTGTCTTGTATCGTATAGGCCTATCATTCAATTGAGCAGGTATCCATTTGGGTATTTGACGAATAATATTCAAAGCATCATTATCGTGTGATTTGTCTATGCCTTTTGTTAAAACGGGATTTGTAATGCTTCCGTCTTTTTCTATTATTACATCAAATATTACTCTGGCTTTTTTGTCTTCTGTAATAAGGGAACTATCGATTTTTTCTTTAAAAAAAATTATGAATGCCATCATTCCATTTGGATATTCTGGTGGAATATCGGAATAACTATATATAAAATTCGGATTCTTCTTCTGAAAATCTTTCAAATTATCAGAATATTCACGGACATCAATCCCTTCGAAAAGGAATGTTTCTTCAAATCCAGGTTGTATTCCCCATATTCCATAAGCTTTCTTTTCATATTCGTATTCATATTTGCCTTTGCTGTTTACGTAAAAATACGTAGTGTCTGATTCTTTCAATTCTGATTGAAATACATTTTTAGCTGTTGAATGAGTTATATCATAAACAAACTTCCTTAGCTCGGCGATGTTTGCGTATTCTGAACTTTTATCATCATAAAGAGATATGTTATATAATTTGTTTTGCGTCTTTACAATAACACTTGGATATGCTTCACCTTCAATGTAACCAATGCTGACTTCTGTAATGGTGTCATTGTAAATATAACGGTCGTATGTTTTTGCAATTCGCCATTTCTTGGATTTGTAAGCCACAGAATCTTTTTTCCACATATGATACTCCATGTGGTTATACCAAAGATTATCATCGAGCTTTACATACAAGCGTACAGAATCCTTGGGATATGAACTTACTACATATACAGAATCTCCCATTTCTTTTACATAAACAAAAGGAGAGGCTTTTGCCGTTCCAATGCCACGCATAGTGAACTCGTCAAAAGTCTGATATTTTTTCATACTCGCAGTATCTTGCTTGGCATGATATTGCTGTATGGAATTATTTGCTTGTATTCCCTTTGGCAAACAAGCAATTAGCAATATGAAAAATACAAGAAGTTTGGCCTTCATCTTTTTTTTTGCTTAGAATCGTAGATTTTGCAAAATTAAATAAATTTTCCAAGACCACCAAGAAAATCCCCGGAAAACTATTTGTCGTTTAAGAAAATCGTAAGTCCCAGCATTAATGCTTCTTTGTTGTTGCAAGGAAGTAAGTCCGATGTAAATACCATATAAATACCTTTAAATTACAATAAAGATACCATGATAA